>Ga0315907_10000317_pt1 | contig 70354 bp, 51 predicted proteins | sample LakEriMetagenome_3_FD_203525 | JGI IMG/M metagenome (GOLD analysis project Ga0315907, IMG submission 203525) | Freshwater fungal communities from buoy surface, Lake Erie, Ohio, United States - Buoy 12 MA123 | ecosystem: Environmental > Aquatic > Freshwater > Lake > Lake biofilm | place: USA... | reverse complement strand
GAAGCGTGTCGGTTCGCCCATCATTCTTGATCGGATTGAAAATGGGTACTCCGTTCGCAGCCAAAGCAATCGCGCCACGAAAGAAATGCGACTTGGCCGACATGGGATTCTTGGCAACCACAGGATCTAGCGGAATTCGCCAAGCGTTATCGCCGAAGTAGGGCTGTGGAATTGGGACTTGCTGTTGCCAAGCAGTGATACCAACCATCATCCGGTGGTCTGGCATCGAATTCGATTCTACGTAAAAGAAATCGTCGTCTTGTCGATACTTGACCGCATTGAGCTTCGCAAAGGGCTCAAACGTCTCAGCGATTGCGGGCTTGTTAGGAACATTGGCGACAACAAGCTTTACTTCGCTATGAATTGGCTTTGTATTCTCGTTGATCTCCTTCACCTGCGCTACCTTTCTCTCAATCCACTTCTGGTCCAGGATTGTTAGCTTTTCGATCTCAAGAGAGATGACGGTTCCGTCCGTGCGGCGCACTTGCACCTTGCCATCGCGCGAGGCGACGTACGCACCGTGGATATGGGCACCGGTGTCTGCGAAAGTCCACACTCGGACACTGGGATCTGCAGGACCATGTTCATGACCTTCATGGGCTCGCGATACTGTTCCTAAGAAGAGTAGGGCTGCTATAGTCATCCATCTAACGTAAATTTGAATCATCATTTCTTGTCTGTTCCTAGGTTTCCCGTTCTTGGTTTCCCGTTCTTGCCACCTTTGCGCGGCGCAACTGGCTGGGAAGGATCGAAGTTTGGATTGGGGGTAGGCAACTGAGCATTGATGTCCGTCAGATATTGGTCCAAGCGGCCTTTCAACTCTTGAGCGGCCTTTTGCATCTGCTCGGATAAATCGTTTCGCTCGCCAATATCTTTCGCAAGATCAAACAGAGCAATTCGATCGTTTTCGTAGAAGTGAATTAGCTTGAGGTTCCCTACTCGAATCGATGAGTGAGGGCCATCATCGCTTTGGTAGTGAGGAAAGTGAAAAACAAGTTCTTCTCGTTGACGGTTCACAGAACCCAGGCCGCTATTGTGAAGCAAGCTTATGATGTCGCCGCCTTCAATGTCTCTGGGCAATTCCTTCGCAGGAACACCTGCCAAGCCGCATAAGGTTGGAAGAAAGTCGTAACCAACAACTGGCACATGACACCATGAATTTGCTGTAATTTTAGGTCCTCGTACAATTAGCGGCACGCGAATACCACCTTCCCAAACGGAACCTTTGCCACCGCTTAGCCCACCGCGACGCCCACCACCGCCAGAACCGTTGTCCGACATGTAAATGATGTAGGTGTTCTCGGTCATTCCCAATTGATCGACAGCCTCTAGTACTTTGCCAACTCCCGAGTCGAGATCTTCGGTGATGGCTGCCGTGGCTGCCTGCTTTGAGTTGTTCGTCGCGAGCTTTTCGTACTTGGCCAACGTCGCTTTGTTGGCTAGTTCTGCTGCATGAAGGGCATTCCATGAAAGTTGAATGTAAAAGGGCTTGTTCTCACGTTTGCTTTTTTCCATGAACTTGGCCGCACGCTCAGCCATACCGAAGATGTCAACCGGATTGGGGTCCGTGAACTTGAAAGCGTTTTCGTTTCCAGTGTCGCCGTCGTGTTCGTCGTATCCATGAGCGCCAGGGCCTCCGCCGGAGATGTGCCACTTGCCGTAGTGAGCTGTGGCGTAACCTGCTCGCTTCAATAGTTCGCCGATGGTTACTTCGTCTTTACTCAAGTCCTTGATCAAACGAGGCTCGATCAGTTTGCGCCCTGTGACTGCTGGTGCCGCTTTGGTCCAGTGAAGCAGCGCAGGACTCTTCCCAGTCTGTAAACTGATCCGCGTTGGTGAGCAGACCGACGCAGGCGCATAAGCTGACGAGAATCGCATCCCTTGCGCCGCAAGCTTTTCCAGATTCGGAGTGTGAAAGATATCGCCTTTTGAGCCTGCTACGTCAGGATGCATTGGGACCGACAGGCCGTTCCAGCCTTGGTCATCGGATAGCATGAAGATGAAGTTGGGTTGGTCAGCGGCTCGAACAGACGAAGCCCTCAAGCACAGCAAGCTGAGCAATGTGATCAAATATAGATCGAAACGTCGGATCATCGTTTTGCTCCGTTATTTCTGCGTTGCCCTTCTTGCCGACCTTGCCCCCGAGGTGGATTCTCAGGAATGACATTGTTGAGATTTCGAAAATCAACTCGCTGCTTCCCATCTGTCGGAGACTTCACGACATGCCGAAATAGAACCACATTGTCGAGTGCGATGTCGTCAGTCCAAATGAACTTGGCACCTTTAAAGTCGCTGTCAAAGTAAGGTTGCTTCGGACCTACTTGCTCTTCGGTGTATTCTTTCGCTTTGCCCCACTCACTGTCATCAAAGTCCACTGCATACCAGTTGTTCGGTACTTCGACACTTTCGATGCGTGGATTCTTCGTATCGCGATCTATTGGTCCCCATGAGATCTTCTTGGCTTTCCAATCGCCGCTCGTAACCGTGCCATCGCTAAACTTCAAGATAAAGCCGCCATCGCCGATGTTCGTATTGGCGTACTCCATACCCGTTTTGGGATCGAAATTGTCTTTGGCCATGACGGCAATCGTCATCGGATAGCTTGGCAAGATGTCGACTGAAATCACGTTATGAGGAACGAAGTCGATCGAGTCCACGGCGACCAATTCGCCATTGATGTATAGGATGAATGAATTGTCCGCGTAGACATTGGCTCGGATCGTATCACTCATTTGGGGCTTGCGGATGCTGGCCGAAGATGGCGACTGTGACAGTGCATCAATTGAACTGCACAGTACGATCAGAATTACTGTTATGGGAATCAGCCGCTTGATCATTAGTTCTCCACTTCTATCTTTCGATCCAGCACGTGATGACTCGTATGTTCGAAGAAGTCGGCTGGCAACTTCTCTTGACTGACCAGCGATAAACGAAGATCCAAACGGTCGGGGCCGTAGGGCATCTGAACGAAACGCATCCGCAGAATGCCTCCAGTGGTCGCGTCGTAGACGATTTCGACTCGCTGAGGCCCGCGCTCTTTTGGTTTTTTCACCGCAATCAACTGGCGAGCTTCATGACCATCTCCGGTCTGGTACTCTTCAGGACCGAGTGCCGAAAACGTTAGGTCGTAGGCACGCTTTAGCTGCTGGAGACCTTCATGAAGATCGGTGAGCGGGACAGACGTTTCGTGCCCTGGGAGATCATGATCAAAGCGATGAACGTCGGCACTGACTCTCACAGGACCTCGCGTGTTGATCGCCCAGCTCTGCTTGCCGTTGCTTCCCGTGACAAAAGGTAATCCATCCTGGGTTTTGCGTATGAGCACAAATTGGTTACCCGAACGAACGTATAATGCGGCTCCATCCAGCGGTGGCTTCGGTGGTCGCTGTGATTCAGATCTAGCAGAACGCTTCCCGCGGCGTTCAGTAGTAATGTCTTCAACTACGATTTCGAAGGTCCGATCTTTCGACTTCATGCTGTTGACGATGATTCGATCTAGCTCACGAATCGCGGCTGAGGCAGTTGGCGTACCGATGCTGAACCACAAGGTAGCGAGCCCCAGAATAAGCAACGCGGCGGCCGCCGTTGTTCTTGCAAGAGGACTCATCAGCCATGAGCCCCCAGGCCAACCCAGTGGCGATTCGCTATTGAATGACGGATGGAGGGCGTCTGGCGCTTCGACCGTGCCCAGGGTGTTTCGCAAGCGATCGTGAAGCAGCATTGCCTCGGCAAAGATCCGGGCATGTTCTGGATTGGCTTTTATCCAAGCACTCAATTCTTCTTGCTGATCTGCCGTTAACGCATCATCCAGATAGCCATCGATAAGTTCACGAGCATTAGGAATCAAGATGGACCTCCCTCTAGGGCGGCATTTCGCTCGATACATTGCCGCAGTTGATCGCGGATGCGCTGCAGCGACTTGGCGACCGTATTTGGAGCCATACCAAGAAGAGAGCCTATCGCTGCTGGTTTCAAATCATTTTGGTACCGCAGCTCGCACAACTGCCGAGCCCGCCCCTCGAGCTTTGCTAAGCAATCCTGAAGGAGGTCGAGTTTCCGAGTTTGAGCCGAGTCGATCTGTTCGAATGCCACTGCTAGCAGGTCAACCGTTTCGGCATCGAAGATTAGGCGGTTGCGTTTACGTTCACGCAAATAAGTTCCGATTTGGTTGCGCGCGATGCCTATTGCCCAAGCAGTAAAGGGGCGAGCGGGGTCATAGGAAGAGAACGCCTCTAGAACTGCAACGGAAATCGCCTGCAGCAGATCATCACGGTCTCGGAAGTCTCGAACGACTGCCGTCACGTAGGCTGAGACCACCGGCTGGGCTAGCGTCCAGTAGCGAATGGCTTGTTGATATTGTTCTTCCATGTTTTTGCGCCCTCGACTCAGCCCATTCAAAACGGTCCTGTACTGTTACTTAGCCGTACCCAGGTGATCATGACATGAAAATCAGAAAATTGAGCCTGCGAGCGACCAAACTTCAGGCTTAAATAGAATCGCCTTTGCTTGCTGTACTTACGAATCCCTCGGAGTCAGTCAGGCATTTCCTGCCCCCGAGACTCCGAGGGTATTTGCCTTTGGTTGGCCCCCAGAGAGAGTTTTTTGACGGAGAGTCGCGAAGGCAAATCAAATTTCTAGAGATTGATCAAGACCCGGACAGCGGTGGGTAGTAGGGGTGATGAGTCTTGCTCAGGTTCGGTCGACGGCTCGGCGGGCGGTGTCTGGGAAATCGGAAAAGAATCCATCGACCTTGAGTTGCTCGATCAGCACCCGATGGGTCTGCTCGAGGGATTGCGACCAACGGGGCTGAGACTCCTTGCGCACCGTGTAGGGATGGACCAACAATCCTGCGTCTCGGGCCGCTTCGACCAACCCAGTGCTTTGGACGATTCCTTCGGCAGTGCGGGTTGCTAAGAGCTCGAGCGACGGACCCAATCCGGCGATCATCGAACTGAGCTCCTTGAGTTTCTCGTGGGGGATGGGACTCCCAATCAGATAGACCAAGGGAAGCTTGCAAGCGTGCTCTTTGTGCAAACTGACAAGTTCTTGCAATTCGAAGCATTGAATGAAGCATCGGTCCTTGGCTTCATCGAGCTCAAGGCGTTTGAGCAACTTGAGCAACTCGGCTCCCATCGATACCGAAAACTCCTTGCGATGGAACTCCGGACCCTTGAGCTCGATGTACAGGCCGGTCCTGCGACCTGTCGTTCGATCGAGTCCTTGCAAGAGCTGAATCTCCTCTTCGAGCCTAAGGATACGCTGACCGAAACCACCGGGAAAGCGACCAGGAAATGCCAGCTCGGATGAGTCTTTGCGGGTCCGTTCGTGCAGGGTGAGGTTTTGGATTTCTGCCCAAGTGAAATCGGCAAAGTACCATTTGCCATCGTTGCGATGTCGGTCTGGATAGACCGTTTCGACGTCGGTCGTTTCGGCCATGGTGATGTCATGCGAGACGATGAACTCGCGATCTTTCGTCAGCACGACGTCCTGCTCGATGAAGTCGGCACCTTGAGCATGCGCCAGGACCTTGGACCCCTCGGAATGCTCGACGAGGTAACCGCTTGCGCCGCGATGTGCGATGACGATCGGCTTGAGTGCTTTGCCCGCCACCGGAGCATCGGGTGACTCGTCGGCTGGCCAAGGGAAAAATAAGAAGAGAAAAGCGAGCCACGAGCCGCCGGAGAGCACTCCGGCAAGGGTATGGAAAACGAAAGATTTCACGATGGGGTTCATGGGTTGAGTCCGAATGCGGGTTAGATTTTTAACCACGGAACACACGGAACACACGGAAAAGAAGAGGGCATGCCTTCCGTGTGTTCCGTATGGTCTGTGGTTGTATTCTAACTTCTTCGAATTCAATCCGAAGCGGCCACGGCGAGGCGATTTTTGGCAATAACACAAACTTCACGTCGGTTGTGTCCAAGTTGCCTTGCGGCGACATCGGCGTAGCCCCAGGATCGCACGCGTTCGAGGAACTCAGGGATGCTGTTCGAGGTCTGCCACTCGGGAAGTTTGATCGTCAAGACCAGAGCGCGAAGGTTTGTCGTCGGATACGCGACGATGCCCTCGACGGTGTCGAGGGTGTACTTGGGTGCGACGTTCGCATCGCAGACCAAAATACGAAACGGTCGAAATAGCTTACGTTTGAGTTGCAGCGAGCGGCTTTGCCAGTGGGTGAAGTTTGGATGTTTGACGATCCGCGGATCCATTTCCGCTGGATCGATTCCAGTGACGCTCGCACCTTGGTCGAGCAGCCATTGGCAAGCCCCCCCGGGGCTCGAACCGATCTCGACGATTTTCTCACCGGGTCGAATCTGCAGGTTGCCCCAAGCGAAGGCTTCGGCAATTTTCATGTAAGCTCGGGACAGAACCAGCTCGGGGATAGGGAATTCGGGAATCCCACCGGGCCAAAAGTCATAGTTCTGCTGAGCCCGCTTTGTGGCGATCCACCATCGGTTCGGTTCATCGATGATGATCTCCAGGATACGATCGAGTTTGGGGTCTAACGCCTGTGTGTCGACCCGATGCGCCTCGGAATCGAAGGACGGGCGATTGGCGATCACTGGCCGTGCATCTTGGACCAAACTTCGGAATTGCTCGGCGACAAGCCAGGCAAGGGGTGTGCCACCGGGTTCAAAGCCGTTCCAGCCCGGGTCTGCCATATCGCGTTGCCAAACATGGCAGACCTGCCAGTCAAGCGACTTGGTCGACTCGAGGATTTGGGCGAGCATTCGAGCCGATTCGGTCCCCTCGACCTTGCCCAAGACCACACCACGGGAGCGAATCAAGGGGTGCTCGGGCAGGGCCCGCGACCAATGCGGTACGGACAATTGGGTTTTGAGCGTCAGCAAGCCTCGGGCTGAATAGGCCAAGCGAAACGGGCCGTTGGGTTCGCACAAGGCGGTTTTCAGGCCGGCTACGGCTCCTTGCTGGCAGGCGACGTACAAAAATGACTGCTTGGAATCAGGCGAAGTGATGATTGCGTTAGGAACAGGTGCGGTTTCGATGGTGTTGCAGAGCCTGATAAGTTAGGGAAAATGCGGCAATGAGGTCCGGCTGGATGTGGACGTTCTAGGGCCCAATCGTCTATAAATAGACTTAATAACAAGCACAATGGCAAAGGGAGTTTCGACTAGGTCTTTTGCGAAACCTGAGCTTTTGAAACCAGATCATTTTTGAAAGGGAACATCCTCGGAACCTGTATGGCAAAAAACGAAGAAGCATTTGAAGTAGAGGGTACCGTAGTCGCGGCGCTTGCGAACACGCGTTTCAAGGTTCAGTTGGAGACAGGATCTGAGGTGCTGGCCCACGTTGCGGGCAAGATTCGTAAGAACTTCATTCGGATTGTTCCCGGGGACAAGGTTCGTGTCGAGCTTTCGCCCTACGATTTGACCAAGGGCCGTATTGTATTTCGAGAACGCTAGGAAGCGCCAGCGATTGGAAATCGTTTTCGGGATAACTTCCAAGAAAACCCTATCGCCGCCGAATTCTGGTAAGTTTGCGGGATTCCTCGGAGGCCTGCTGGCAGTTGCAGGATGCTTTTGAATTTGAATTTGAATTTTTTGAAGTTGGGCTTTTTGAATTTGAGCTTTTTGAATTTGAGCTTAAGGAGCGCTTGTCTATGAGATTTCGAAGGTTAGCCATTGCGGGCATGTCCGCAGCAAGTTTTCTTGGTTCGGGTGCATTGGTTTGCATGCCGACTTCCACGGTATTTGGTCAAGACACCAAGGCCCTTGAGATTCCTGGGTTTGAGGCATCGAGCACCGAGGGGACCGACGTGGTCACCTTGTCGATTGCTCCTTTGGACCGATTGCTCCCGGACATCACCCACATGATGCGGATCTCTGGAGCGGGTGCTCAGAGCGGTCTGATCACCGGTGCGGTCAATGGATACACCAGCGGCATCGACCGCGCACGACCCATCGGCGGTTTCGTCAAACTCAGCAGCGCTGGGCTTCCTATGGGGGTCTTGGCGCTTCCTATCAGTGACTTGGACGAGTTCCTTGGCGGTCTGGAGTTGTTCGGCGAAGCCGAGGATTTGGGGGAAGGTCTCTACAGCATGAACCTGGGTCCCAATACTCTTTTTGCCCAGCACAAGGGGGATTGGTTGTTTGTATCCACGGCTGAGGAGGCTCTGGAAGGGGCTCCTGAGAACCCAGGATCTCGCATTGAAAAGATGGCTGCCAAGAACGATTTGATGTTCGAGGTCAACGTTCAAAACATCCCTGACGAGTTGGTTGACTTGTTGACAAGCCAGATGCGAACTGGATTCGAGCAAGCCATGGAAGCTCAGTCGGGAGACTTGAGCGACGCGGAGATCGAAGCCAATCGCGTCCAGGGCGAGCAAGCTATGAAATCCCTCGAAGAGGCCATTACCGATACCGACCGCTTCGTCTTTGGATTGGGCATCCATCCGAAGGACAAGAACATGACGATCGACTTCGGCGCACAGATGGTCGAAGGCTCCCGGTATGCCAAGCAACTCGGCTCGATGAAGACGATGATGTCCAAGCTCTCAGGACATATCGCCGATTCCAACGCCATCAGCGCCAAGACCATGACGTTGTTCGCACCTGAAGATGCAGCGCAGATGCAAGCCAGTGTCGATCAAGCCAAGAAGGCTATCTACAGCCAAATCGATGACCAGATCGACAACACAGCCGTGTCGACGAAGGTCAAAGAGTACGTCGATCGTCTCATCAAGATTTTGACCGAGTCGAGTTCTGAAGGTGCTGTTGAAGCGGCTATCAGTGTCTCGACCGATCCTTCGCTCAACGCCATTGCTGCATTCTCGCTTGCCGATGGGGCCAAAGTCGAGGCACTTGCACAGGATCTTGCCAACGAAGCGACCAACGCAGGGGCTCCGATTTCCGTCAAGCTCATGTCGGGCAAGCACCAGGGGTCGAATCTCCACAACATTTCGGTTCCTCTTCCTTACAACGCGGACGATAAGCTTCGAAAGATCGTCGGGGACGATGTCAAGATCGCCATAGCGACGGCTCCTAAATCCGTTTATCTGTCGGTCGGCAAGACTGCCGAAGCTTCCCTGAAGTCTGCACTCGATGCCAACGCAGGAGACAAGAAGATCGCCGGTGTCCCAGCTAGAATGCGCTTGAGCCTCTCGCAAATCCTCAACTTCGTTCAAACCATCGAATCGAACCCCGTGGTCGATGGGATGCTCTCGTCGCTCAACAATGGCGAAGATATGATCATGTACGACAGTCAGATCATCGAACGCGGTGGGGTCAACCGAATCACCATCCAAGACGGCGTGATCAAAGCCGCCGCAGGTGGTGCTCGTGCTGGGATGGCTGGTCAAGGCGGCTTCTAAGCCGTCTTGATTCGAGCGATTGCCTAGAGGATCGATCCCAATCATCAACGCATAACGAACCGGTGGTAGCCCCGCCGGTTCGTTCGTTAAACACCAGTTTTTTATCCGATTCGTCGTATCCATCGGAGCATGCGTGAAGCTAATCATCGCCATCGTTCAGCCCGATCGGCTCGAGCCGATCAAGGAAGCTTTGAGCCAAGTCGAGGTCTTTCGACTAACCGTTGTCGATTGCTTGGGATACGCCCGGCAAAAGGGGGATCAGAGTCTCCAACGTGCCCCGGACGGATCGATCCACCTTTTGAGGAAACTGCAGCTTCAAATCGCTGTCAACGAAGAGTTCGTCGAACCGACAGTGCAAGCCATCTTGCGCGGTGCCAAGACAGAACAGGATGGACGTATCGGCGACGGGAAAATCTTCGTCGTCCCCCTGGATCAATGCGTGCGAATTCGTACATCCGAACGAGGCCCCGAAGCGATTTAGTCGCTAGCCCAATAAGTGAAAATCGATGTCAGACCAACCCCTTATTGAACTCAGAGATGTAGCCAAAGTCTATCAACTCGAAGAAGTCGAAGTCCGCGCCCTCGATGGCGTAGACCTTGTGATGCACCGGGGCGAATACTCCGCCTTGATCGGTCCGAGCGGTTCGGGCAAGTCCACGCTGATGAATACCCTCGGATGCCTCGATCGTCCCACCCGCGGTAGTTACAAGCTCGGTGGTATCGAAGTCGTCAACATGGCCGCCGATGTACGCGCTCGAATCCGCAACAAACAAATCGGATTTGTCTTCCAGAACTTCAACCTCCTTGCCCGAACCAGCGCTCTGGAAAACGTCGAGTTGCCGATGCTCTACGGCGAAGGAAGAACCAGTCGAGAGCGACGCGATCGGGCTAAAGAACTCCTGAGCTTGGTCGGACTCGGCGATAGGCTCGATCATCATCCCGGACAACTCTCTGGTGGCCAGCAGCAACGCGTGGCGATCGCTCGGGCCCTATCGACCGATCCGTCGATCCTCATGGGTGATGAACCGACCGGGAACCTCGACTCTCGCACCAGTCGCGAAGTGATCGAACTTTTCAAGCAGCTCAACGAGACCAGGAATCTGACCGTCATCCTTGTGACTCACGATTTGGGCGTCGCGCGCAATGCCAAGCGGAACATCGTGCTGCGCGATGGGAAGATCATTTCCGATACGACGGATCACGAACAAGCAGCCGCGGCGCTCAAGGCGTCGTCGGAACTTTGATCGTCAGCGTATCGTCTGGCGGTCGTAGCTGCTCTCGCTGCGTCAATCGGACAAACTCGTGGGCTAAATAAGCCTTATCGACCCGCATGAGATTCTGTTCGAGCACATACTCGATCGCCGAATGGACCTGAGAAAATCGCATCTCAAGGATCTTGGCCACCACCGCTTCGTTCTGCATGTTGTTGCTAAGGACTTCGACTTGATCCCCCAACCGATGCCCTTCGTCTCGGACCTGGTTCCATAAAATCGGCTTGACCCTAAACGACAATCGATCCCCGTAACGGACATGGTAGTACTCGCCGTCGAATGCGAAACGTTCCATCACGTGGTCGCTGGGAATCCAACCATCGATCTTGTCGCGGTCCTCGGGGTGAAAGGCTTCGAGCCCTTGTTCGGGCCAGATCGCATAGATACCAAAATCCGGAAGTGTTGGCCAATCGATCATCCCTCGTTCCCCCCTTGTGCTGCATATTGTTTGAGCGTCTCGATCCGTTGTTGCAAACGAGCCTGAGCCAATGGCAAAAGGGAATCCGATAGGTCCTCGAGTTGACGCACACTCAAGGTCGATTCCTGTTGAAACTGCTCCCATTGCATCGCCAATTGAGGGAGCAGTCTAACGCGCTGCTCGCACATCTGGCGACGGGCTGTGGCCCGCTCGAGGGCTTTGCGCTCGAACATGCAAGACGTTTCATCCTCGGCCCGGGACTTGGCTTGGCATCGCAGAAGGTCCCCACGAGCTTCGGTCCAGCGTTTTTGAGAAATACGCAGTTGGTCGGCCCAATACTCGGGCAATTCTTTGCTCAGCCACATCGAGATCCTCTGGAACTGATCTCGGATGTCGTCGGAGTTGTGCACAGAGGAGTCCCTGAGCGATTCAATCGCCGAGGAGAACCGCTCGAGCGCATCGATGCTTTCCACGTTGGCTTTAGCCATGACCTCGCTGGTACTCTTCGATAAGCTCGGCTTTGCGAATCAAATACGGAACGTGACGCTCGCTCGCGTCGATCAGGCGCGCCAGTTGCTTGAGCTCCTGTTCGAACTGGGCCGCAAATTTCGCGTGTTCCTGGTCCCGCCAGCTCGAGGACAACTGCTGCATCTGTCCGGAAAGCTTGGCCGTCGAGTCGGCCAAGTTCCCTGAGAAGCGTTTGAGCATCATCGCGAATTGACGCAGTTGCTCCGGGTCGACGATCGCTTGGGTCACGGCCAAATCCTCCTAGGCTGCTTCGCTGGCCGACCGCTCGGCTCGCTTGCGCAGCTTTTCTTGGTAACTTGCAAGATCGATCACGTTGGTCGCCAAGCCCAAGGCTCGCAGGAATCGGATCGCTTGGAAGGTGATATCGAACTCCCACCACTTGTGACCATGTTGAGCCAATCTCGGCAGGGCATGATGATTGTTATGCCATCCTTCGCCATAAGCAACGATAGCAACCCACCAAAGATTGCGGCTGTCGTCGCGAGTCTCGTAGTTTTTGTATCCCCAAATGTGGGAAGCCGAATTGACGAACCAAGTCACATGCAAGACCGCGACCATTCTAAGGCAAACGGCCCATACCAACCAGGAAATCGCCAAGCTTTGGCCGCCGATCAAGTAACCGATTCCGGCAAGAGCCGCTCCGAAGGCAATGTGGATAGGCAAAAAGAATCGCTCGAAAAACATCAGACCCTTGTCCTTGACCAAGTCAGGTACCCAGTGCTTGGCAAATCCATCAAAGTCGCCGTTGTCGGTCGAAAAAGCCAACCAGAACATGTGTGCCCACCAAGGACCCTCGTGCGGCGAATGGGGATCCCCAGGTTGGTCGCTGTAAGCATGATGCTTGCGATGGTTGGCCGTCCAACTGATCGGACCACCCTCGCCGGCCAATACGCCGAAAAACGTCAGCGTGTATTTGACCCAGCCTGGAACCTCAAGCCCCGTGTGCGTCAAGAGCCGGTGATAGCCCAAGCAAATCCCAAGGCTACCGTTGATCCAGTGAATCAACACGCAGAGGAACAATCCACTCCAGGAAAAAGTCCAAGGAGCAGCAAGAGCGCCGAGGTGCAAGGCCACTAGCCAAGCGGTCGCTCCCCATTGGATGTGGTAAACCTCGGGGATCCGAGGCTGCGTCTTGGCACCCGATCGGACCGTAACACTCGATTCGAACTCCTCGACGCTTGGACTCAATGCCGGTGTGAGCATCTCGGCATGATGGGCCTTGCGGGGGTTTCTAAGTTGATTCGTCGACGATTCGTTTTCTGATGGATGACTTCGCATATCAATTCGCTTGGGAAGCTCGCTCGGTAAGTTCGCTCAGTGAGCTCGCTCGGTAAGTTCGCTAGGGGGGGAATGATGACTACCAAACCTCATTGGCACATTGGGTCTGTTGGACGGCACATTGGGTCCATTGGACGCAGAGCCACCGCTGAGGCACGCTAAAAGAGTAACCGTCAGGGGATCCAACAAGCGATGGCGGCAAGTCTAGCGGATGTCAAAGTTTGGTAAAACCCGTCGGTAAGCTACCAAAACGCCCTAAAAACGCCTCGCTCAATGATATTTCACACTGTTTGTTGTGAAAAACAGCGTTTGGCTATTGAACTTTTGCCCTACACTGGCGTAGTGACATTCTCTAACCTAGGCTTGTACCACCCCGGCATCCGGCATTAAATACACTTATTGACTGGTTTGGCATGCTTCAGCAATCGAACGAACAGCCCTCTGGGTCGCAGTTGAACCAGCGCGAGATACTCCGGGAGTTGCTCGCTGAACTCTTGCTGCGTCTGGATGTTCCGCACGAACTTTCCGCCGTCTCGCAGGCCCTCAGCGATGCGGTCCTCGACGATGCTCGCACGCCCGATGCGCTTGCGATGTCGGTTATGCGGGCAGGGACTGCTGTAGGCCTGAGATTGGCTCCGCTGGAGTTGAGCATGATCGATATATGGGAATTGCTCCTTGAGGAGTTCCCGGTAGCTGTTGTGTATCAGTCGAGCAGTGGTGAGCAGCAAGCTGCGGTCTTTTCGCACGTCGCTGGTGGGCGAGTCGATGCCACATTGCTCTCGGCCAAGAACAAGCGATCCGATTCGCTTACCCGAAGAGAGCTCTCTAGTTTGCTTGCCCAAGGCCGATCGCATCAGTACTTTATCGCCGAGCCGTCGCTCAGTTGTGAGAAAATCACCTCGAGTCATGAGCCTGACCAAGCCCGAATTCCCAAGGTGCACGACGATCACGATTCGCATCATGAACATGCCGAACATATCTCTCCCCAGAAGCGATTCCTCAGGCTCCTTAAACTAGAGTCCAAGGACATTTGGACCTTGGGAGTCTTTACCCTAGTGGTTAGCTTTCTGGAGCTTGCGACTCCATTGGCCGTCGAGCAGATGGTCACGACGATCGGATTTGCATCGGTCATCCAGCCATTGATTTGGATTGCCGTTTTGCTTTTTGCAATCTTGACCCTCTCGGCGGTGATCAAGGCTTTGCAGGTCTTCATCGTGGAAATCTTGCAGCGTCGGATGATCGTCCGGATCGTTGGTGACCTTGCGGAACGTCTCCCGAGGTTGGAGCGTTCTGCGATGGATGGAATTCACGGTCCGGAGTTGGCGAACCGATTTTTCGACGTCATGACGATGCAAAAGGCGACCGCATCGCTCCTGTTGGATCTGTTGGCTTTGGCGATTCAGACGTTGGCGGGATTGCTGTTGTTGGCAGTCTATAGCCCTTATCTTTTGGCCTTTGACCTGATCCTTTTGATGGGAATGACCGTGATGATCTATGCTCTGGGGCGAGGTGGCGTTCGGACGGCCATCGAAGAGTCCTTGATCAAGTATCGAATTGCCCACTGGTTGCAGGACATTATCGGCCATCCCAATGCGTTTCAGGTCCATGGGGGTGGGTCTTTGGCTGTCGATCGAGCGAATCGATTGATCGTTGAATACCTCAGCGCGAGGCGTAAGCATTTTGCGGTTTTGATCCGCCAATCGCTTTTCGCTTTGCTTCTCTATGCAGTATCGATCTCGGCATTGCTCTCGCTCGGCGGATGGCTGGTGCTCAACAATGCGCTGACGATCGGGCAGTTGGTAGCCAGCGTTTCGGTTGTTGCGGTTGTCGTCGGCGCATTTTCCAAAGTTGGCAAGAGCCTCGAGTCGTTCTATGACTTGATGGCAGCGACGGACAAAGTCGGGCACTTGATCGATCTGCCGACGGTCCCGCCGACTCGGCCCTTGGATGCGGGGATCGGACCGGTCGAGGTACGTTTCCGAGATCTGGTTCTTCATACCGGTAGAACTCACATTGCGATCCCGAATTTCACCATCCAATCGGCACAGCGTGTGGCGATTTGCTGCGAAGGCCACTCGGGCAAGACCATGCTCTTGCAGACCGTCGCCGGTCTGAGAAACCCTTATTCCGGTCTTTGCGAAATCGGCGGTATCGACTCGCGGGATGTCAATCGATTTGCCGATGGATCCATGGTCGGCTTTGCCTCCGAGGTCGAAATCTTTCATGGAAGCCTTCAGGAGAACATCACCCTGAATCGACTTTCAATCCACGACTCGGACCTTCGGGATGCCTTGCAACTGGCCGGGCTTTGGGACGAAGTCCTCTCGCTCCCGATGGGCCTAGATACGATGCTTCAGACCGACGGCTTTCCCTTGAGTCGGTCTCAAGCTCACCGATTGATGATCGCTCGAGCCATCGTCTCAAGACCCCGCTTGTTGCTCATCGACGGCAGTCTAGATAAGCTCGGTCCTAGGATGAGGCAGCGTGTTTGGGATAACCTCCGATCCGATCTGCAACCTTGGACCTTGCTAATCGTCACGCACGATATAGATATCATCAATAACTGCGATAAACGCATCGAACTTACTCCACCTACAGACGCTCATCACTAATGGCTACACTCACCGAATGGCCAAGGGCCGAATCCCACCAGACCGAATCCCAACACGCCGCATCGCCAACATCGCGTCGGATGATCCGTTTGAGGCCGACGAAGGAACTCGGTGAACGTTTCCCTGCAATGCACTTGGTCAGGTCCAGTTGGTACGCGCGAGGTCTAGCCCGAGCTTTGCTCTTGCTCATGGTCATGCTCTTGGCAGCCTCGCTCTTCCTGCCCTGGCAGCAATCGATCCGAGGCGATGGCCAAGTCACCGCTAGGATGCCGCAATTGCGCCGCCAAGCCGTCGAGAGTCCTGCCAAAGGGATCATCTCCTCGCTTCGGCCCGATCTGCGAGAAGGCTCCTTGGTCGAAGAAGGAGAAATCATTATGGAAATCAAACCCTTCGCAGAAGACGCAGAAAGACTTACCCAGGAAGCCGTCAAGGCCGTTCAAGACAAAATCGGTTCCTATCGCCTCATCTATGAAAACAACCGCCTACAGGCCGATTCAGTTCGTATACAGGGACAACAGGCCATCGCAGGAGCCGAAGCCGAAGTCCGCAGCGCGACGAACGCTTGGGAAAAAGCCACCCGAGATGTCGAAGACCAACTCGCTCGTTTCAACCAAGCCAAACTCGAACGAGAACGGTTCCAAGGCCTTGAAGTCGACGTGATCGCTCAAGTCGATTTTTTCGCGCTCGAAAACAAAGAACTCAGCGAATTGGCCAAACTCGAGGGAAGCATGGCCAGTGCCAAAAAATCCTACAACGACCTCGACGCCAAAGAACGTGACCTCGAGGGCAAACGCAATGAAGTCAACCAGAAAATCCTCCAAGCACAAAACTACATCGACAAAGCCCTGACCGATGTCAACAACGCCCAAAAAGAACTCAACGATGTGCTGACCAAACAAGGGGAACTCAATCGACTCAAAGTTCCTAGCCCGAGCCGCGGACGAATCCAATCCATCCGAGGCCAAGCCGGTACCAACTCCGTGAAAGAAGGGGATATCCTCTTTGAAGTCGTTCCGGAAACCGAAGATCTTGCCGTCGAAATGACCGTCCGAGGAGTCGATGCCCCCTTGATCCACGTCGGCGATCCAGTTCGCCTCCAATTCGAAGGGTGGCCCGCAATCCAATTCGTCGGCTGGCCATCGGTCGCCGTCGGCACCTTTCCGGGCGAAGTCATTGCTATCAATCCGACCGACTCAGGACGAGGAATCTTCAAGATCGTTGTCGGACCCCCTCAAAATGGGAAAAGCAGTCAAAATTCAACGAATGTGACGAATGTAACGGATATTCAGTGGCCCGACAGTCGATACCTCCGACAAGGAGTCAGAGCTAACGGTTGGGTAATACTCAAGACAGTGCCACTAGGTTACGAGATATGGCGTCAACTCAATGGATTTCCGATCACGATCAGCGATTCGGAGCCCGGCAAGGAAAAAGAATCCAAGGAGCCCAAGGCTCCGAAGATGAAGTAATTACGCTAGCAAATCGCGATGGGGTGGCTCTTCGCACCGCAGCACTCTCAATCCCATGCTCGAGGTTCTCGGGCCTCGGAGTATCGGCACTGAAATTTGCACAAGGGCTCCTGCTGTTAGTGGTCTCGCCTTGGGCCTTGGCCCAGGAGGCTCTGCCGAAGGCCGGCGAGCTGCAGCCACCTACAGTTAAGCCAACTCCCGTTCAGCCACCACTCGGGGAGAATCCGCCCTCGAGTACGATCCCTTTGAAAATCTCGGGCAAGTCGCTCGAGGAGCTCGAGCAGATGCTCAAAGCATCGCGAGTCGAGCTCGGCCAACGATTGGCCGACCAAGACGCGCTGTCAAAGGATGTGCAGGAGTCCGACCCGCTGCGCGATGGAGAGAAGCGATTTTTGGAGCTCGAGGCGATCATCAACAATCGACGCGATCAGCGTCAAAAGGAGCTTTTGCAGCTTCCTAGGGCTCCGTTGGGACCACGAATACCCACAGGTCCCGAGTTGGTACAACCCGTGCCCGCCCCTGAGACCAACTCCGGGCCGTCCGGCTCGGCGATGCCTCGGGGCGATTTGGAACTTGGCGAATCGCTCTTGCTTGCCGATGTGATCGCTTCGACGTTCCGATCGTTTCCAGAGATTGAGATTGCGCGACTCGAAGCGAACGTCGCACGTGGCGAGATTACGCAGGCCAATGGAGCCTACGATTTGCACTTGGATTATTTCAGCCTCAATCAGCCCGTGGGTTACTATGAAAATAGCCGCTCTGGAGTGAGTCTATCGAGGCAATTGTGGTGGGGTGGGTATGCCATCGCAGGTTATCGAATCGGCCGAGGTGTGTTTGAACCTTGGTACAAGGAGCGAGAAACAAACAAAGGGGGCGAGTTTCGCGTCGGATGGGTACAACCTCTTTTGCAAGGTCGAGCGATCGACCCGTATCGGGTCGCCTTGTTTCAATCCAATCTCAATCAACAAGCCGTTGCGCCGGAGATCCAGCAAAACGTCTTAGGAGCAAGTCTTGCGGCAGCCTCTGCTTACTGGGCTTGGGTCCAGGCCGGCAATGTGCTCCGTTCTCAAGAGCAATTGCTGGAACTGGCTATCAAGCGCAACGACGGACTTAACAAGTTGTTTGAGCGTGGGCTTTCGACTCGCCAAGAGCTCTCGATCAATGCGCAGACGATTTCCGAGCGACAGTTAAAGGTTTTCGAAGCGAGGCAGAAATTCCGAGATACAGCGTTCAAATTGGCTGTGTTCCTGCGAGACGAAAGCGGCACACCGATGCTCGCTCGCCCCGAATGGCTTCCAGGGTACTTTCCTCGCATCGAGAGGCTCGAACTTCAGGACTTTGAGACGGCGTTTCTCGAGGCCCAACAAAGGCGCCCAGAGTTGGCGTTAATCAATATCGACTTGCAAAAACTTCGATGGGACTTGGAACTGGCTCGCAACCAAACCCTTCCCAACCTGGACTTCACCATTCAGGCCGTTCAGGATGTGGGAGATCAAGCCACCTCGCTCAACGACAAGCAGGACTTTGTACTCGAGTCCGGGGTCGTCGGGGGAGTTCCGATCCAACGCCGCAAAGCCAGAGGTAAGATCGAGAGCACGTTGGCCAAGATCCAGCAGGTCGAGCAGAAACGCTGGTTCATGTCCAATAAGATCGAAATGGATCTGAGGGTCGCACGCAACGCGCTCGAAGTCAGCCGCGAGATGGTTCTGCGAAGCGATCAATTGCTCCGTGAAACCCGAGAGACCTTGGAGTATTTTCGACGAGAGTTCGCTTCGGGAAATCAGGACTTCTTGTTCCTATTGACCCAAGAGGCCAAAGCGACTGAGGCGGAAATCAAGTTGCTCGACGCAGAACGTGAGTACTACTTCGCTTTAGCCATGCTCCAGGCGGTCTTAGGGCTCGATCCGCTCGAACAATCCCTGGGCTTGGATCAATCCGTCGCAGGTCAGCAGCCTCAGGTCGTTGGTCCCGGGGTAGTTCCCGGGGTAGTTCCCGAACCGGCCCGGTAGCACTTCGGTAACCATTCGCCTTGGACTACGTCAGATCACAACGCCGGATCACAACGCCGGATCGACCCCGATACAGCCCCGCAGACTCTGCAAGTACTCGGCCGACTCATACCGATCCAAATCCAACCGAGCCTGCTTCAATCGCTCGGTCAGTTGCAAGCGATCGATGACCTGCTGGTGATTGGCCTGCTGGCAATACGCTTCGAGACTCGCAAGCTTCCTCTTCGCCAACCGAATATCCACTTCTTGCTTGGCCACCAATCTCGCCTTGTACCAATCGCTTTGCAAGACCGACTCGCGTGTAAACATTTGGCGAAATCCAGGGTCTTGGGCCGTCTTTCCATCCCACTTGCCCGTGGCCATGATCTCCAAAAGCGCCTTCAGTGGCGGGCAAGCATCCGCGATGCTGCCGTCCTCGATGTAAACCTTGGCCACGCGCTGCTGAGCCTCGGCAACATAAAGCATCCCATCGCGAATCATCGCCACCGGATCGCGCTCCTCGGGTCTCAGACGGCACCAAATCTCCGGCACAAACATACTGATGTCATGACCGACCTCGATCTCCGGACCGATGTGGCCGGCGGCCGTGCTGAAACCACCCAGCCCCGTCAAGGCCATGCTTACCAAGGTTGCATTCAGGTCATGGACCATCGCCAACGCGTTGAATGGGCCCTTGGTAAGCGCCCCTTCGCTGCCCGCACCGGTCGTCGATGGACTCTTGCCGGTAAGCGAGCAGACGTAATCCATCATCAATTCGGGGAGTTCGTGGTAATGGATCGGATTGTAGAGCGCCAAGGACCGGATCCCGGCGGCTCGGTCCGGTGGATTGTTTCGACGCCCCGAGAGAATCGCCGAAACAGGGAGCGGAACCGGTGCATTCGAGCCCACCCCTCGGAAAAGCTGGATTCCTCGAAACGCTACGTACCGATCCTGAGGATTGATCAAGTCTGGGCGATCCTGAAGGTATCGCGGGTTCTTCGATGGCTTGCCATCGATCAACCGAGGGCTCGCCGAAGAAACTACGTAATCCTCATCGCTCTGGAGGAAGCCCTCGAGCCGCTGACGCATGGGCTCTGAATACTGCTCGAGCTCGATGATATTCGATGCCTCCTGGGCGACTGCCGATCGATCCAGAGGTTCAAAGTTGCAGAAGAAATTGCCGACGTCGGCAATGTCCCGCTCGGTCTGCTTGTCGAGCCCACGATGGACCGCATCGTCTGGCCGCTGAAACAAACGGTATTCGCAGTTGCTGACAAACTTGAAACTCTCAAGCCGATCATGCAGGGGTTCACTCAACTCCCGACCCGGCACGACGATGCTCGCGGTGATGTCGTCCTCAAGTTGGATCTTTCTCGCAGCGGCGAAGTCCTGCCGAAGCTTGTACATCCGCCATCGACCGGAACTGTCCACACCCACCCGCGTGCTCTTCTTCGACGTTCCCGAGCAAGTTCGCTGCGTAGGAGATCTGCGTCTTGACCTCCTTCTTGGTCAACTCGATCAAGTGCGGGGCCAAGATCACGCAACCGGTGTGCCCTGTCCAATGCTCGACATCCAACGCTGCGTCGTTGTCGGGCAAAAGCGGATCCCCTGCGTTCCCGAAAATCGACTCGACAAAGTCCAAGTTGCTGACCAAGCCTCCCGGCGCAAAGAAACGAATCTCCATTGTCTGCTCTTGGCAGTATCCAGGAACCCTCGGACGAACCAGCGGCCTGATGAGCAACGAAACCCACGTAGAGACTTGCTCGGTCCGCTCCAACGTAAAAGGGACCCGCAGATTCGCAAGCGGGGCGGCTACCGCCGCGCGAAACAATTGCATGAACACGTGCTTAGGTACCGCACGCTTGTCCCCTGCGATCGGCAGTCCCCCCTCGGCGACATGAAATGTCCCTCGGGGTCCTTTCCGGATCGGCTCGACTTTGGGAAGATTCCATCATGGACCTTCGCGGCTCTCTATTCCCACACCTCCTATTCCCACACCTCCGATCGATCCGCTTTCATGAAACTCCCGAACCTGCGATCTGAGCAATGGTGGAACAACCCGAGCAACCCGGGAATGACGGCGCTGTATATCGAACGATTCCTCAATTACGGAATGACCCTCGGTGAACTCCAAGCCGGTCGGCCGATCATCGGAATCGCTCAGTCGGCAAACGATCTTGCGCCTTGCAATCGAGCCCACCTGCAAACCGTCTCGCGCCTGTGCGATGGAGTCCGCGATGCAGGTGGAGTGCCCCTGGTCTTTCCCATGCATCCGATCCAAGAATCGGTTCGCCGACCCACCGCCGCCCTGGACCGAAACCTTGCATATATTTCCTTGGTCGAAATCCTTCACGGCTATCCCCTCGACGGCGTAATCTTCACCACAGGCTGCGACAAAACCACTCCCGCTGCATTGATGGCAGCAGCCACTACCGATATCGTCTCGCTGATCTTCAACGGCGGACCGATGCTCAACAGCTACCTCGATGGACAACTCGCCGGCGCAGGTTCCATCATCTGGGAGGCCCGACGGCGTCTATCGGCCGGTGAAATCGACCAACAAAAATTCATGGACTTGCTAGCTGCCTCGGCCCCCAGCGCCGGTCACTGCAACGTCATGGGAACGGCCCTTTCGATGAACTGTTTGGCCGAAGCCATGGGGATGGCCCTGCCCGGTTCCGCTTCGATCCCAGCCCCCTACCGAGAGCGAGCCCAAGCGGCCCACGCCGCAGGCAAACGGATCGTCGAAATGGTTCACGAAGACCTCCGCCCTTCGAAGATCATGTCGCGTGCATCGATGCTCAATGCGATCCGCGTCAATACCGCTCTGGGTGGCTCGACCAATTGCCCACCCCACTTGATCGCAATCGCCCGCCACGCAGGGATCGAATTGAGCATCCAAGACTGGGAAGATCACGGCTATCGTATCCCTCTGCTGGTGAACCTTCAACCTGCCGGCACGCAACTGGCCGAAGACTTCCACCGCAGCGGCGGACTCCCAGCGGTGATGAAGGAACTCCTGCGAGGCGGACTGATCGATGGTTCGCTCCTGGCATGCACCGGCAAGTCCATCGAGGACCAACTGAAAAATGCACCCGAACCCGACGGAGCGATTATTCGCTCTATCGATGATCCCCTCAAACACGATGCGGGATTCATGGTCCTAAGCGGCAATCTTTTCGATGCGGCCTTGATCAAGACCAGCGTCATCAGCCCCGCGTTCCGAAAGCAGTACCTCTCGAATCCTGACGATCCCAACGCCTTCGTCGCCCGCGCGATCGTCTTCGATGGACCCGAGGACTACCACGAGAAAATCAATCAAATCCAAGACTCCTGCGATCCCAACACCCTGCTGGTCATCCGGGGTTGCGGAACCTTGGGTTTTCCCGGCAGCGGTGAAGTCGTCAACATGCTCCCCCCGGATCGGTGGATCCGACAAGGGGTCCAGGAACTACCCACCCTGGGCGACGGTCGGCAAAGCGGAACCTCCGCGAGCCCTTCGATTCTCAACGCCTCGCCCGAAGCGATCGCCGGAGGAGGGCTAGGCAAACTCCAAACCGGGGACCTTGTCCGCATCGACCTCAACACCCGTCGTGTCGATGCCCAGGTCGATCCGCACGTCTGGGAACAACGCGCGAACTACCAAACCGCATCCGAACTTGATGGGATCGACGGATCGATTCCACCGACGGCCACCCCTTGGCAGCAACTCTATCGCCAACACGTCGGACAGCTCCACACCGGCGCTTGTTTGGACTTTGCCTGCTCGTTCCGAGACGTCTGCAGTAAAGTACCACGCCACAACCACTAGCCGTAGCATGGGCCTCTGCGCCCGTGCGAGGCTAGCGTATCAAGCGGCGCACGGGTCGCGCTCCTTTAGCCGTAGCATGGGCCTCTGAGCCCGTGCGAGGCTAACGTAGTAAACGACGCACGGGTCGAAGCCCCATGCTACGGTGGCTAGCTTAGCAAATGACGCACGGGTCGAAGCCCTTCTAGCCGTAGCATGGGCCTCTGAGCCCGTGCGAGGCTAACGTAGTAAACGACGCACGGGTCGAAGTCCTTCTAGCCGTAGCATGGGCCTCTGAGCCCGTGCGAGGCTAGCGTAGTAAACGACGCACGGGTCGAAGCCCCATGCTACGGTGGGCTAGCATAGTAAACGACGCACGGGTCGGAGCCCCATGCTACGGTGGGCTAGCTTAGTAAACGACGCACGGGTCGAAGCCCCATGCTACGGAGGCTAGCGTAGTAAACGACGCACGGGTCGAAGCCCCATGCTACGGTGGCTAGCGTAGTAAACGACGCACGGGTCGAAGCCCCTTTCTACGGTGGGAACCCTTTTGCCGTTTGCTCCGTTGGGGCTTTCGCTCCACGAAAACCTGTCGATAATCAACTCTTGAGAATGACCGTTCGGTCGATTGAAACATAGTCAATTGGTGATTTGCTCATAGGTACTCCTATGCGGCGGTAACCAAGCAGATTTTTACCAGAGGGAATCCATGGCCAAGAAAAGCATTGCAGATGTCGATTGTCGCGGCAAAACCGTTTTGATGCGGGTTGATTTCAACGTGCCCCAAGACGACTCAGGCGCGATCACCGACGATCGACGCATCCGCATGGCGCTCCCTTCGATCCAATCGGTGATCGATCGCGGTGGCAAATTGATCCTTATGAGTCACCTGGGACGTCCAAAAGGCAAAGGTCCAGAACCGGAGTTCACCCTCCATCCGACGGCCGTGCGTCTTGCCGAGCTGCTCGGTAAACCGGTCGCCTTTGCCAGCGATACCGTCGGTCCCGATGCTCAATCCAAAGTCGCCGCCTTGGCTCCAGGCGATGTTCTGGTGCTCGAAAACGTTCGATTCAATCCCGGCGAAAAAGAGGGCGAAGCCTCCTACGCGAAAACCCTTGCCTCCTTTGCCGACATCTATTGCAACGATGCGTTCGGCACCTGCCACCGCGAAGAAGCTTCCATGGTCGCCGTTCCGCTTGCCATGGGCAATCAGCCCAAGGTCGTCGGGTTCCTCGTCGCCAAAGAAATCCAATACCTCAGCGACACGATCAGCAAGCCAGGCCGTCCTTTCGTGGCGATCCTCGGCGGCGCGAAAGTCAGCGATAAAATCAACGTCATCAAAAACCTTCTAGGCATCTGCGACTATGTCCTCATCGGCGGGGCAATGGCCTACACGTTCTCCCTTGCTCAAGGTGGGAAAACCGGAAAGAGCTTGGTCGAACCCGATAAAGTACCCTTGGCCAAAGAGCTCATTGCGGCCGGTTCGGGCAAGCTGATCCTGCCGAGCGACACGCATTGCGGAGACGCATTTAGCAGCTCGTGCAACAAGCAAGTCGTCGCCGCAGGGAATATCCCCGAGGGTTGGGAAGGACTCGACATCGGGCCCGAAACAGCCAAACGCTATGCAGAGATCGTCAAATCCTCCAAGACCGTCGTTTGGAACGGTCCGATGGGGGTCTTTGAGATGCCTCCGTTTGACGAGGGGACCAAGGCAGTGGCCAAGGCGATTGCCGATAGCGATGCGGTCAGTATCATCGGTGGTGGCGACAGCGCAGCGGCGATCGAACAACTCGGCTTTGCCGATGCCGTCACCCACGTAAGCACCGGCGGTGGGGCAAGCCTCTCGATGCTCGAAGGGGAGAAGTTCAAGGCCGTCGAAATCCTCGACGAAGCCTAGATTCTAAGGGAGCTCCCTTTGGGCTCTCGCAGGCTAGTGAATTCCGGCGGTGTAGCACGATCGATTCGGTGCGGGCCTGATAGCCATCGCCCGCGGCTAGGCGCCTAGGCGGCTCACAGGGTTGAATCACCTGTGAGCCAACCAGCGCCAGCGGTTGGGCGATTTAACCAAGCCCGCCAGGAATCTGCGTTTGGGCCCGAGCAGGGTAGTGATTTTCATCGGTGCAGCCCAATCGAATCGGTGCGGGGCTTATGGCAATAGCCCGCGGCTAGGCGCCTAGCGGCTCACGGGGTCAATCACCTGTGAGCCAACCAGCGCCAGCGGTTGGGCGATTTAACCAAGCCCACCACAAAGCTGCGCTCGGCTTGTCGGTCCGGGGTCGCCCCGGGCTTTCGGAACGTCACCCTGGGCTTCCGCCTCCTGAGTTCTGCTCGTAAGGCCAAGGCGACGGAGTCGAAGGCAGACTTGAGGCTTGAGGGGGGAGGGGAGGGTAGGGTGCGGTGAAGCGGTCGGCCAAACATGGATTATGGATCCTCTGCCCACCAATCCACCATTCTCATTCGGCTCTGTTCAACCCATCGACCGCGCAACCCACCATCGAGCACGGTACGTTCCGCGGTTGGTATTATCCTGGTGCGGTGTCTCTCCCCTCGTAAAATGGGTCTGTGGCCCGTTTGTGGATGAGGGCGATGGAAGGGCAAAGAGGCACGCCTATATTTGATGAGCCTAATGTCGGGCATGAAGGCGATCGATTGGTGACGTTCACGCACGGCCTCGGAGGGCCATGCTACGGTTAGTCGTTGAGCCTGCCGATCCCTTCGGTTAGAATCAATCCGGATTACAAATATCTCGCTGAACGATCCTTATCACACCCAAATCATGCTTCTTACCGATCAACAATGGGATCAACTGGAATCGATATTCGAAAAAGTGACGCTCGGCAGCCACGGACGCCAAGCACTCCTCATCCCGATCGCAAGATCGGTGCGTCGGGACGTGGCTGACTCGCCTTTTGCCGAGTGGTTGGCAATCCCCGGAGCGGATGATTTTGTTGTGATCATGCGATACGTGATTCAAAAGGCCCAAGAGCCAGCACTTGAGAAAGCTCTCCTTCAAGGTCTTAAATCAAGAGCTTTGAATCAACAAGATCAAAACACTCTAACTTCTTGGCTTGAATCGCCGTCGCAACACCAACGCTCCCCCGACTTCGAGAGCACTGACGATGTGATTAAAACCCTATCGATCAGCCAAGGTGCAGAGAAGGTGCTTAGGCAGAGCATCCAACTCTTTGAGGAAAATGCAAACGATAGAAAGCAATTCGTAATCGGTACTATCTCGAATGCGCTCTCCTGTGCTAAAGATCTCGCATCGAATCTAAAAAATTCAGGATGCCTCAATCTATCGCCAAATGCAACCGGTGATGATATTGCCAAGGCGCTAGTAGGGAACGACCTTCCGGTCAAGCTTCTAGATGATATTGTGGACCACTGGAGCAGGTTCCCCAATGCAAACAAATTTATTGCGGAAGATGCGTCCGAGTTCCATCTGATTAAAGAGATCTTAGTCATGGAATCCCTCCCCGCCGAGGATCGAAGTCAGTTTCGACATGCGTTGCTCGAAGCAAACGATCACGCTTCCAGTCCGGGCCCCTCGTCTGATTTGGATGTTACTGTCCATAAGGAAGACGGGCGCATGCTTGATTACATCGAAAAACTCATTCGGCAGACGTGGTTGTCATTAACTATGGAACAAGACAGACTTTCCGAAGCACTTCGTATTTTGCTGAGCCATCGTAAAGCAGACCTCCATGAAAAGACGAGATTGCTGAGTAAAGTTCGATTTGTAACGGAGCCTAGCGAGGCAGATGACAACCAGTATCGTAATGGGTTGACCGCAAACTCAATTGCTGAACATCTGATCAATGCTCTTGCGGGCAGGGTGCGAAAAGTTGAGAATCCATTGGCAGTGCTAACTCGAGATCTCGATCGAATGTCCCGGGAGAAGGTACTCGTGGTCATGACCGTGGCCGACAAACGTGAACGACTAAGCTATCTTGATTTGCTAAAACAGTCCTTTCCAAGCGTGCAACCCATTGGGCTCAGTCCGTACGAAGGGGACATCTATGCCCAAGTGACCCATCACTTGGAATGGATCGAGAAAAAAATCCCTAGGGAATACGTTATGAAACTCGATGACGGACCTGCCCATCGGTAACACGACCACCTAACTTTCTTTCTGATCACCCAGCGGATTAACCGTGAAACCAACTGAAAATCAATCGGTCCCGATTCGTACTCCTAACGGAGACGAGTTCTGCCACTTGCTGAGCAACCAAGAACAAGACGCGATTTATGGAGCCATCGCCGCCAATCGACCACTCCTGGTCCGCGGTGAACCCGGACTGGGCAAGTCCCAACTCGCTCTTGCAGCCTCCTCGCTGCTGAACCGTCCCTACAAAACGTTCACCATCGATTCGCATACCGAAGCCAGAGACCTGCTCTATTCCTTCGATGCCGTTCAGCGGCTTGCCGAAGCCCAAGTCGCAGCAAACTACTTTCGTGACGATCGCGAAGCACTACGCAAAGCGATTCGTGTTCGACGGTTTGTATCGCCCGGTCCTCTATGGTGGGCTATCTCCTGGACTTCGGCAAATAAGCAGCAGAAAATTTACAACTCGAATCGACAGGACGAAACTCCCGTGTTTGCAAGTCCTCAGCCGCCAGGAACCTGGGAGTCCAAGCACGGGATCGTCATTCTGATTGATGAAATCGATAAAGCAGACTCGAGCTTGCCCAACGGTCTGCTCGAAGTACTCGGTTCGCACCAGTTCTTGCCAGCGGGCTTTAGGAAACCGATCGTCTCAGAGAGCAATACCCAGCCTCCCCTGATCGTTATCACCACCAATCGGGAGCGGGCGATGCCCCCAGCGTTCCTCCGGCGCTGCTTGATCCTCGACCTTGTGCTTCCGCAGTACGAGCTAAGAAAAAATTCACCGGATCCTTCCAGCGATGAACTCGGAGAAAGTAATCCCTTCATCGATCATTTCGTGCAGCTTGGACAAGCCCATTTTGGGACACAAATCCCGGAAAGCGTGTATTCGAGTTTGGCGGAACTGCTGCATGAAGACCGTACCATGGCGGAGGAATCCCAAACAGGGACCAAGCCTGGTCCGGCCGAGTACATCGATCTGCTCAGGGCCATGCACCAATGGGTTGCATCGGACGCACCCACCAACACGCCTTTGCCTAGTTCCGACGAGGCTAAGTACGAAGACCTTTGCCGAAGGCTCAAAGCGTTCTTTTTCTCGAACAAGTACCGTGAGTTTTAGCGGATGGATGACTTAGCGATTCCTCGAACACGCTCCCAGGGTGACTATTGGCGCGGTGATTTGCTCCGGACGATGCTCTTTTTTGAAAGTAGCCAGCGCGATTTTGTCTCGTTTGCCCTTCTACGCGGGTACGATTTCGAATCGCACTTGCCCATCGAAGAACCGCCGATCCTCCCCCCGTCGGTCGTTCCATTAGAGGAACGGGTCGATGAAAAGGTCACCGACTCGCCATCGGTGATTCAACCCGTCTCCGAGCGACTCTGGGTGCCACTGCGTTATCTCGTAGATCGATTCGCTCCTGAAACGTATCTCGGTATCCATGGACTCGACAAAACGCAGAACAAAGAAGTCGCGGTGATTCGCGATGCGCAGATACTCCAACCACAAGTGAAATATCTCGCGGCTTGGCCTGAATTGCGCAACCGTCTTGATCCTCTTTTGGGCTTCCCGAAGCGTAATCGTCGTTTAGATACCGAGGTTTTGATCAAGCGAATCTCACGAGGCGATCCCATCCGCCAAATCCCCTTCTATCAAAGGAAGCGAACCCACGATCAAATCACCGTCATCAAGGAACATGCTCTGCACTGTGCTCCCTACCGACTCGATCAGGAAATGGTAGTTGAGCATCTTTCAAAAGCGACCGCTCGAGGAGGGTTGCAGGTTCTCGATGCGTTCTTCCCCTATGGCTTGACCAATCCTGCATCCGGCGATTCGTCGACGGTCATCCGGCGGCGGGAGGTGGAACCCACGCCGGGTAGCCATATCCTGATCCTTGGCGATTTGGGTTTGTTGCTCAAGATCCAGGACGCGTTCGATCGGGATGCCGTCGAGTGGTGGTACCGGGCATGCCGCCGTTGGAGTTCGCGTGGGTGCAAGGTATTTGCGTTGGTTCCCTTGGGTTGTGAGCGAGTACCCGCGAAACTCAGGGCCTGGGTTGAGCCGATCGCTTGGCAAGGCGATGCGGTCAGGAGTTTGACCCATCAGCAGCAGGAACAAGGGGTCACTCGTTTGCTGACGATGGCTTATCCCGCTCAACAGATAGAGCCAGGTTTATTGAGAGAGTTTCGGCGTCTGTGCGCGGGCTTGGAGGATGCATCGATCGAGGCTCGATTCTGGCAGGATTGGCGGCATGGTGGTCCGACGTACAACGCGGTCAAGCAAACCGAGGCATCTGCTCGCAAAGCGTTTGAGACAGACTTCGAGCAACTCGATGATTTGACCATCACTCAAATACTTCGCTCGATGCGCCATTATCGAATCGCAAGAGGTTACAGCGTGCTTTGGCAGATGGAGCTGATGAATCTTCCGAAGCGTCTTCGTGATCTGATCGATCCGAACAGCGCCGAGCAAGACATAGCGAATCAGACCTACCAAGCCTTATGCTTTCAGATGCACCATGGAGGAACCTATGGTTTGCGAGATCGATTGATGTCGCTGAGTCTCCATGCAAGCGAGCATGCGATCGAGGATTCGGATATCGGGTCGGCGGTTCGAACCATTCGAAACAGGTGCTTGCCTGATGCCAAGCGGAGCGACCAAACGCGTTTCGTCGAGTTGCCACCGTCGGTCGAAACGCGCAAGGTACAGATCGAATGCACACCCTCGGGGATCGGATTACGGGGAGTTGGCAAATCCGCATTGAATTCGATTGCTGTTGGTTCCAGCAACAGGGTCACGATGGCAAGCGGCCGGCCGGTTTTGGAGTTATATGTTCCCGGGGGATCGATTGAGAATCCGATAAGATCTTTTTGGAAATCCGGTAAGAAGCCCGATTGGGTCAGCGCGTTTGGTAAGGATGACTATGGGCTATGGTGCGAGTTCCAAGTGCCAAACCGCTGGTCTGACGATAAAGCCGCAAGCAACGATCGCAACGGGAGTGATCCTCAGGGCTTTGTCACTCAGCGGATGAGATGGATCAAGCCTGGGAAGTTCGTGATGGGTTCGGATGCGAGTACTAAAGAGTTATGGATTGGAGATGAGACAGAGCATGAAGTAACGTTGACGCAAGGCTTCTGGATGGCCGATACACCGTGTACGCAGGGGCTTTGGATGGGTGCCGGTGCACGTGAGAATCGCAGTCGATTTCCAGGGTTCAGCAATCCAGTGGAGCGAGTATCGTGGGAGGATTGCCAAGGGTGGCTCAAGGGACTTGGGGAAGTTTTTCCACTGATGCAGCCATCGCTTCCGACCGAGGCTCAGTGGGAGTACGCTTGCCGGGCTGGTTCGACCGGCCGGTACAGCTTTGGTGATGAAGAGCGGGAACTAAAGAGGTACGCTTGGTATGATGAGAACAGCGGTCATACCACGCACGCTGTTGGTGAGAAGCTGCCCAATGCATGGGGATTGTACGATGTGCATGGCAATGTGTGGGAGTGGTGTCAGGATTGGTATGGCGAGTATTCAGCAGAGCGAATAACAGACCCGACTGGCCCTAGCGAGGGCACGTCGCGCGTGGTTCGCGGTGGGGGTTGGTACGACCCCGCGCGGTATCTGCGTTCGGCTTGTCGGAGCAGGCTCGCCCCGGGCGATCGGCTCAGCCTCCTGGGCTTCCGCCTCCTGAGTTCTGCTCTAGGGGCCGAGCCGAGCGAGCGAGCGATGCTGCCCGAAGCGGAGCCGGGCACAGAGCGAGCGAGGATCGGCTCGGCCGAATTGGACTATGGTTTTTTGCGTTCGATCGATTTGGATGCAGTTGGCCAGACGACTGCTGAACACCAGTTCACAGAGATCGAGGTGAACGCTTACACGAGCATCCGCGTGGTGAGCGATCAAGAAGGATACCAGTTTGATCGGCTTGAGAAACCCGACTGGGCGGTGGAGTTTGGACACGATTCGTATGGGTTGTACTCGGTATTCGAGGTGGAGCCCGAGAAGAAGGGAACACCGGTACGTCAGACGATGCGCTGGATCCCTCCGGGGAAATTTGTCATGGGGTCAGCAAAGGGTAGGGATTACGGTCGAGGGAATGAGAGTCCTGAGCATGAAGTAGTGATCACGCAAGGGAATTGGATGTTCGATACGCCTTGTACCCAAGGGTTATGGATGGCGCTGATGGGTAAGAACCCAAGTTACTTTCCGGATCCAGAACGACCAGTGGAGCGAGTTGGCTGGGAGGATGCTGTAGGGTTTGCACAGAAGCTGAACGCTTGGTTTGAGAAGCGGAATTCAAAATCCCGAGGCAAGAAGGTTTTGGGTTGGAATGAGTTGTCTTTTCGATTGCCGACGGAGGCCGAGTGGGAGTACGCATGCCGAGCAGGCACTCAGACGGAAACGTATTTGGGTGATTTAGAGATTCCTGGTGATGCAAATGCACCGCTGTTGGATCGGATCGGCTGGTACGGTGGTAATTCGGGGTTGGATTATGATTTGGAAAGATCGGTTTCACTGGATCTACCTTGGCTTAAGGATCGACAGTATCCGGACAAGATGGGAGGTACTCGAAAAGTAGGTGGGAAAGAGCCGAACAATTGGGGGTTGTATGATATGCTTGGGAACGTTTGGGAATGGTGTAAGGACTGGTATTCGGATCACATTCCATCATCCGTCGCCGTCGATCCGATCGGACCACCTGAAGGGAATCGCAAAGTGTTTCGAGGCGGTGGATGGAACTCACCTGCTAGATATCTCCGAGCTGCGTATCGTCACAACCACAGTCCTAGTCCGATGGCAAGTACCATGGGCTTCCGCCTCCTGAGTTCTGCTCGTCAGCCCAAGTGACGGAGTCGAAGTCAGGCTTGAGGCGAGAGGGGGGGGGGAGCGTAGGGTGCGGTGAAGCGGTCGGCCAAACATGGATTATGGATCCTCTGCCCACCAATCCACCATTCACATTCGGCTCTGTTCAACCCATCGACCGCGCAACCCACCATCGAGCACGGTACGTTCCGCGGTTGGTATTATCCTGGTGCGGTTTCTCTCCGCTCGTAAAATGGGCCTGTGGTTCGTTTTTGGATGAGGGCGATGGAAGGGCAAAGAGGCACGCCTCTTTATTTGATGAGCCTTCTGCCGGGCATGAAGGCGATCGATTGATGACGTGCGCGCACGGCCTCGGAGGACCGTGCTACGCGCTTCGATTGCTGCGTCTGTGTCGCTCGCCGAGGACAGTCCCTAAAAATCTTGATCTTTGCTGAGGAATTGGAATTCGACGCTTGGTTTCGCTGCTGCTTATTTGAAAACCGCTAAACTGCTAGCGGAGTGTTTATCGCGTAAGTCCCAAAGGTCCAAAATAGATGTCGCGATCCTCGGGGTCTGAATCCAAGCCGTTCCCGCCCCAAGTCCTTAGCTGCAAGCTTCTCGTCGATGGCTATAACTTGATGTATGCCATCGGATACGCCCAAGTCGCAGATACGCGGCCCAAAGCGCTCGAGTCTGGGCGGAATCGATTGATTGAATTGCTCGCTGAGCATCTTGGTCCCTTCGCGAATCAAACCTGCATCGTTTTCGATGCCGGGGATGTCGCCCCGAAAGGACTGCCGAAATTCTATCAAAGGCGATCCATCCACCTGCTGTTTTCTTCCGACTACCTCAGTGCCGATGAGTGCATTCAGGAGATCCTACAAGTTCACAGCAACCCGAAACGGCTCGTTCTGCTTTCGTCCGATCATAGTGTGCAGCGCAAAGGGACCGCTCGTGGTGCGACGATTCGAGACAGTGAGGACTGGAAGCAAGCGATAGAGTTATTGACGGATCGCGCACTTAATGACAAGCAGCCAGCCGAGGAAGCTTTGGATCCTTCCAAGCAAAACCCTAACCTATCGGCGAGCGATCGCGAGAAATGGCTTCGCGAATTCGGTTTCTAAGTCTATCCCGCATAGATTCCCAGGCGGGATGAAGGCAGATCGATTCGTCACCCTCACGCACGGCCTCGGAGGGCCATGCTACGGTGAGGCTAACGCACGAAGAGTCGTGAGTCCTAGTAGCAAGCGTCCACGGCTGCCACGACGACCATCGTGGCCCCAACAAGAAGCTTGCCCGAGGTTCCTAGCAGTCGGCCGACCATCGCACCGGTCCCGACTCGCATCCCCTGGTCGAGCGACTTGCCCTTCCAAAGCTCGCCGAGCCAAGCTCCCGCAAACGCGCCCGCTGCCCCCCCAAAGACCGCGCCGAGGATCGGACCTAGAATCGGGATCGGAAGGGTAAATATCGCCCCAAGGACGCTACCGGCCATCGTCCCTACGACCGCCAAGGCCATCGCGCGGCGGCTCGCACCCTGCTTGCCGGCGATCGCTGCCCCGGCTACGAACTCAAGCACCTCGCCGAGAATCGCTAGCACCACCAGGATCCCGATCCCGTAGATCCCGACTCCGGAACTGGCCGCCTCGGGAAAGAAATACGCGTAGATCGCTGTCACCACGACAATCAGCCAGTTGCCTGGCATCGACACGAGATTGGCCGACCAACTGGCCAAATTGGCTACGCACAAAAGCACCAGTCCTAGGATCCATATTCCAATGGACCAATCGAGCCATCCTGCAAGGTTGAACATGGTGTGTTACGGTTCGACAAAAGGGCGAATTGGCTTGAGTTTCCAAGCCTCATCGAAAAAGTCGGCTTGGACAATCTTCCCGGGCCAACGTCCGTTCGGAGCCGTCGTCGTATCGATCATCGCCCAATCGGGTAGCTTGGGAACCTGACGCGCATTGTTGAGGTAATCGTACTCGCGGTAAGTGAAACTGCTGTTCAAAACGACATAGCGCTCGGGCGCGAGCGGATTGGGGTAGATCATCAACGGCACATGCTTGTCCGAGGCGAGTTTCAAGCTTCCGAGTTCGATCGTGGTTTGGTCCCACTGCAGGGGAATTTTCGCAGGACCGGTCGCTTCGAGAACTTTCGCGATGGTCGGATTGCTTTTCGGATCGCCCCAAAGGATGAGGTTGTAGTTTTGGAAATCGCTATCCTTAAGCTCGTCCGAGGACTTGATCCGCGCGTCGCCTCGCATTTGGCGATGCCACTGCGCGACGGCTCGATCGAATTCGCTCTGCACCCATTGGTCGATGTTCGGATGGTGCCCTTGGGCGGTAGGTCGGACGAACAAAAAAGGTGCCATCAGCGCATCGTCGATGGGACCTTGGAGGCCATGCTTCTTGATCAGCTCCGTTGACTCCGGTTCGATCGGAGAGGCGATATTCCATACTCCATCCTGGATTTTGAAGGTCACGCGGAGCGACCCGTCGGACGAAGGCAACACGACAAAAGGATATCTCGCAGGCCCGATTCGTTTCTCGGCAATCATTCGTTTGTCGTTGATGTAGATGTTGATGGACCCGTGTCCGAGTTGACTTGCATCGCGGGCAAGCGTAAAGCGGGTGATTCCTCCATCGATTCCGATACTTATGGTGTTGGATTTGTTGGGAGCTTGTGGGTAATCGAAACTCGCTGTGATGCTCGCTGGCTCATGATGGTTTTCCAACGCGTCGAGCGTCACCCAAAAGGCTCGGTTGTAGCGCAATGTCGTCGTGGTAAAGACGACGTTGTCCTCTCGGCTCTCTTGGCGTTTGGATAGCAGACCGGATGCAGGATCGAGAATGCGAAGCCTTCGATCGATCTCCTTCTTGGCTTCGGGGGAGATCGAATGGGCTGTTTTGGGAGCGATGATATGCGTGAGCTCGAAGCGCTCTTCCTCGGGAAGTTCCCAACTGGCTTTGGCCATGATGTCGGCAGCCTGCTTTTGCTTATCGATCTGACCGCTGTAGGCGATCGTCGGGACCGAGCGCAAGTTGCGAACCCAAACAGGGCAATCGTGCATGGTCCATAGTTTCTCTTCGAACCAATAAGGTTTTAGCGCCTCGGATTGGAAGACTTTTAAAAAGTCAGGGGTCTCGGAGAAGCCTGCCCCGGGTGTGGCCGCAAACCAGCGGTCAGGGTAATGGACGGCAAGATGCCAAGCCGCCGCGCCACCCATGGAAAAACCCCTTATCGCAACCCGCTTAGGATCGATCGGGTATTGGCTCATCGCATGCTCGAGGGCTTCGAGGGTATCGACCTCTCCAGCCAATTTGTTGGCGTTGCAGTAGCGTCCAAAGGGATGGATCATCAGCACCCCTTCGTCGGGCAGCGGATCAAGGCTCTTCATGCGGGTCGAAAGGAATTGGAGTTCGAGACCCTTCTCGCTGCGACCTCGGCACCACACATCGGCCCGCCCACTTGCAGAAATCGAGGACTGGAAAACGACCCCATAAGGCTGAACCGTACCGTCGAGCTTCGAACGAAATCCTCGGACCGTGATGTAGGGCGAACTGACAATTTGCGTCCAGTAAGGAAAAGCATTCCCACGGAGCGCTTCGGATCGGCGGTTCCCTTCGTCGATAAGCTCTTTGGCCCGGGTGAAGTCGGCCGGCTCGAAGAAACCGTTTTCACTCAGAGCAAGCGACACGGCTCGATGAAAGATTTCCACATCAGGAAGGTATTTCTGAACCCTCGCTTCTTTCGAAGCGGAAAGTTCCTCGATCGACTTTTTCAGCACCTCAAGCGACTTGCTCAGCGATTCACGAACCTCGGCAGGAACCTCAATCCCAGGAGGGGGTACCGGCCGAATACTGGCGACTTGATTATCGGCCGGCCCGTCGGCAAGCGATCGAGACGCTCCGAATCCCATGAGCCCGAACATCCCCATGAGTCCAAAAAGCCCCCGTAAGCCAATGAATCCAAGACTCCCAACTGGATTTTGATTCCGCATGATCGGTCATTTCATTCGATGTGATCGCCAAAAACAAACGCACCATCAATATACTCCAGGCAATATACTCCAGGCCGGGTCTGGCGGCTCTAGGGGATCCAAGGCCCCTCAACCGGCTAAAAATAGATGAAATGCCTTAGCAATCCCCCCTAGGGACGTTGTATGCTTTAGAGTCTCCCAAGGAAATCCGACCTCCCCTTTGCGGATCGATCTGCCATGTTCCTGCGATTGCCCTCGAAACTCACCGAACTCCCAGCCACCGAACGAGCAGCCACCCAACGAGCAGCCACCCAACTTTGCATCCTCTGGGCCAGCGCCTTGGCCTTTTCGCACCAGTTTGCCTGGTCGCAGCAACAGGACACGGCGAAGTTCTTTGAGGAGCGGATTCGACCAAGTCTCGTTGAGCACTGCATCGCATGCCATGGTCCGGACAAGTCCGAATCGGGCTTGAGACTCGACCGGCCGGAGCTCTTTAAGCTCGGTGGCCAGTCCGGATCGCTCGTCGAGGCCCAAAAACCCGTCGAGAGTCTTTTGCTCCAAGCCCTTCGGCACGAGGGACTCGAGATGCCACCGAACAAAAAACTGCCCGATGAGCAGATCGAGGCCTTTGAAGCATGGGTCTCTGCCGGCGCACTTTGGCCAGAGTATGTCAAAGAGCTAACGGTCGCGACGGACCGAGACAAAATCCGCCAAGCGGACCGGGAGTATTGGTTCTTTCAACCGCTGAGCGATCCGGCCGTGCCTTCTTTGGGTTACACCAACCCCATCGATGCATTCGTGGCCCAGAAGCTCCAAGCCCAAGGTTTGAGTCTCGGTCAGAACGCTGACGAATCGGTTTTGGTCCGTCGGCTCTATTTGGATTTGCTCGGTGTCCCCCCGACGTTCGACGAGTTGCAGGAGTATCTTGCGAGTCCATCGCCGGACGCGGCAGAAGGGCAGGGCACAGAAGGCCAGAGCGCAGTAGGCCAGAGCGCAGTAGGCCAAGGCCGCTACGAACGGCTCGTCGATAAACTTCTGGATGATCCTCGCTACGGGGAGCGCTCAGGCCGATTCTGGTTGGATTTGGTACGGTTCGCAGAATCGGACGGATTCAAACAAGACGATTTTCGGCCCAGCGCGTATCGGTACCGCGACTATGTTGTCTCCGCGTTCAACCAGGATATTCCTTATGCCCAATTCATCGCCGAGCAGCTTGCGGGCGATGAGCTCGACCCGACGTCGGATCGCATGAATGCCGCGACAGGATATCTAAGGCATTGGATCTATGAGTACAACCAGCGCGATGTGCGTTCCCATTGGGACAATATCCTCAATGACCTGACGGATGTGACCGGCGAGGCCTTTTTGGGATTAGGTTTTTCCTGTGCCCGATGCCACGACCATAAGTTCGATCCGTTGCTGCAAAAGGACTACTATCGGCTCCAAGCCTTCTTTGCGCCGATCGAGCCACGGTACGATATTCCGTCGGATGCAACGAGTCTCGAAGCCCGCCGCGAAAAGCTCGAAGCTTGGCTCGAGTGCGCCGAGCCGGTTCGAACGGAGCTCGAGCAACTCGAGCGCGAGACGCGAATGAAAGTGGTCGAAGCGGCGATCGAGAAGTTTCCGCCGGATGTGCGACCTGCTTTGCGTAAAGCCCAAGCCGAGCGCGAGCCCGAGGAGCGATCGATCGCGGTGCTGGCTTACCTTCAGATCGCCAACGAGCTCAAGGGCTTGGACTTCTCCAAAAAACTCAAGGGCCAGGAGCTCGCGCAGTGGAAATACTGGAAGAAGCACGACGAAGAGCTCAAGAAGGGGATGCCTAAGGAGCCCGAGATGTCGCTGACGGTTCGCGACATCGGATCGCGCGCCCCGAAGGTCACCATCGTGGGCAGAGCCAGTGCTGGCGAGGTCCATCCCGAAGCTCCGAGCGTGCTTGGCGATCGATACCCTCTCGAGGTTCAATCCCAAGGGGAATCGACAGGTCGTCGATTGGCGTTGGCCCGTTGGATCACCGATCCTTCGAATCCGCTCGCTTGGCGAGTGATCGTCAACCGACTCTGGCAGCACCATTTTGGCCGAGGGCTAGTCGCCAACGCGAGCGACTTTGGTCGCTTGGGTGAACCTCCGACCCACCCGGAGTTGCTTGATTTCCTGGCCCAGCAGATGATCGAGCAGGGGGGGAGGTTCAAGTCCTTGCACAGGCTCATGGTGACCTCCCAAACGTACCGTCAAAGCAGTTATCCGCATGAGCGAGGGCAGGGACAAGCGATCGATCCGGAGAACCGTTGGTTATGGCGATTCGCGCCTAGGCGGCTCGATGCCGATCAAATTCGCGATTCGATCTTGGTCGTTTCGGGAACGATTGATCCGCGTAGCGGTGGGCCGTCGGACGCGAGCGACTCGAATCGCAGGAGCATCTACCAACGCGTGATGCGGAATTCTCCGAATGCCTTCTTAGCTACTTTCGACGCCCCGGACGCGAGCGTTTCGGTCGCCCGCCGCAACACAACCACCACCTCGTTGCAATCGTTGTTCTTGACCAATTCGGCTTGGATGGTGCGCAAGTCCGAGGGATATGCCAAGCGGCTTATGACCCAAGAACAAAACAGTCGTGCGCGCATCGAGCGGATGTTTCGAGAGAACTTGTTGCGGGATGCTACCGACGAAGAGATCCGATGGATCGAAGCGAGCATTGAGGAGCAAGGACCTAGCGATCCCTTAGGAGCATGGTCCGACGTATGCCAAGTTCTCTGGAACACCAGCGAGTTCCTCTACATCGAGTAGAGGGTCGCTACTGGTTCTTTTTCATGAAGCGTATTTCCGGAATTTTCATATGCTCTTACCATTGGCTCTGCGGTACATTCCAAGCGAACCATGGGAAGAAATGAATACCGAAGAGAATGGCACTGCTCTGGCTGTTTTTCGTGCTCGTGCTCGTGCTCGTACTCGATGCCGTATCTTCGATTACGAGTACAAGCACGATGGGATCCTGTGGTCGCGTAGGCCAGAACCAACGTTTACTGGGCTTATGCTGGACCAAAGCAGCCTAGGCTATTTGCCAGGTGCTGCCGAAGTGGCGGGGACGTTGTTGGATGCCCCGGGCACAATAGCCGCCGGTAGATTCGCCTCTCGGCGACGTCGCTCTTGAACTTCCGGTGGGATCTCGAGCAATGTATTTGGTACTCCAATTTCTTTGGTCAGTTCAAATGCATCGTAAAGTTCGCCGGTCGCCGTTCGGGATTCATAACGCAGTTTCATCCCATCGATGTGGATCACTTGGTAAAGTTGTGTGTCCTCAGCAACACGAACCATAAATTGCTTTTGGTCCAGGTTGTACATCTTCGGTCCACTAACCGAGACAACATAGATCGTTCCGATATGCTCATCGCGATGAGCAACCCCGATCGGAACGTTTCCAAGGGTCTCGACGTGGGGCGTTTCGAGTCCACTACGGCCGTAGGTGTGATCATGGCCTTGGAGCACCAAATCGACGTTGTACTTGTCAAGGATCGGCTTCCAAAGCGCGCGGACTTGGACGTTGTCCCGATCCTTTGCGGTCGAGAATACAGGATGATGGAACGTACAGACGATCCAAGGTGAGGTGTTCTCCGAGAGCGTCTTATCGAGCCATTTTGCCTGTTCCTCGAGTTGTAGGTTGCTATTCAAGACCACGAAGCGAGTATTTTGGTACACAAACGAATAGCAGGTCTCCTCAAGGCCTTGCGGGCCATGACTCGGAAGTGTGAATTGGGGGCGCCAGTGATGCGTGACCGAGCGACTGTTTTCCGGACCTTTGTGCATCTCGTGATTTCCAACCACAGGAACGTTAGGAATCGTCGCGTTGAGCCATGCACCTGCTCCGAACCACTCACCCCATTCACCGTCGGCCTGCGCCGAATTGATCAAATCACCAGCATGAAGCAGGAACTTGGCCTTCGGAGCATCGCTGTAAGCCTCTCGGATAACCCTCGACCACATCGAACGGACATCGTTTTGAGCGTCTCCGAAGTAGATGAAGGAAAACGGTTCTTGCTCTATTTTGGCCGTTTTGAATTGAAACCACTCGCTCCAATTCAACCCGTCACCAACACGGTATGCATATTTGGTTCCAGGGGTTAAATCCTTGAAGTTCACCGAGTGGTAATGGGCTGTACTGAGGTCCGTCTTGAGAGCAACTGATTCGGCATTGAGTCTCGTCGGATTCTTCGCGAACTCCGGACCCGAAGTTGCGACTGCAAGCTCAGCATAGGCCTTGCCGACATCGACGCTGGTTCGCCAAGTCACGCTTTGACTGTTCGTTGGGTCACCCGCCCATGTCAAAACGATTCGGTCCGGCATCAAGGTCGGATTGTACAACTCTGTGTTTTCCAACTTGCGAACTTTGGAGTGGCTATGCCCCTCCTGACCATCGTGTGCCGAGGATGAGCCTTGGAAGCAAATCAACGATGCTCCAATCGCAAGAACACTGCACCGTACGTTCACTCGCTTCGTATCCGTTCGCATCGCAGGCCGCCTTAAAAAACGATCTTGGAAAATCCACGCCACTCTAAACCCATTAGTTTAGCCGCCGTCGATTGGGTCGAACGTCGGTTCGGTGAATTTTCTATGCGACTGGCGTTAATTCGAGTCGATCGTCGAGAAAAGTGGGTGTTGCGACCATGATTTTTACCTCTGCTCGACGGAAATCGGGGATTCGATAAGCTTGATTTCGACAGGGATCGATATGGACTCGGCCTCAATTACGATGGATAATGACAGCTCTCTTGACACATCCCCCCGAGTTTGGTGCATACGGTCGTACCATGGATTCACATCCCCCATTCTCCCGTAGAAGCATGCTGCAGAATGCAGGGTTTGGCTTCGGGCTACTGGCTCTACAGGCCTTGCTGTCCGAAAATCGTGTTCTAGGCCTGAACCCAGACCCCACGAAATCCACCAACCACAAACCCCACCACCCTGCGAAAGCCAAAAGCATCATCTTCCTGTTCATGGAAGGTGGACCTAGCCATATCGATCTTTTCGACCCCAAACCGCGACTCGACGAACTCGCAGGCCAGCCCCTCCCACCGAGCTTCAAACCGATCATTACCCCCATGGGCGAATACAACGCCCCGCTGATGCCCAGCAAACGGGCCTGGAAACAACACGGAGACTCAGGCACCTGGGTCTCCGATTGGCTCCCTCATACCGCGCAGCATGTCGATGACCTTGCCGTCATCCGTTCCTGCTGGGGCAATGGCCTAAACCACTCCAATGGCGTGTGCCAAATGAACTCAGGCTCTACCCTGGGGGGGCGTCCGAGCCTCGGCTCTTGGGTCACTTACGGCCTAGGCACCGAAAACGAATCACTACCCGCTTTCGTCGTCATCGAAGACGACGACGGAAAAGTCATCAACGGGCCTCGCAACTGGAGTGCTGGGTTCATGCCCGCTGCTTATCAAGGCACTGCACTGCACAGCAACGGTGATCCCATCCGGCACCTCTCGACCCCGAATCCAACAAGCCCACAACGCCAAGACTCCAAACGCAAATTGATCGATGCGCTGAACCGAAAACATCAAGCGACCCGCTCGATCGACTCGGAACTCGAAGCCCGCATCCGCTCCTACGAACTGGCTTACCGGATGCAATCCCAAGCCCCTGAAGCGATCGACCTAGCTCAGGAATCCCACTCGACTCTCCAACTCTACGGCATCGGTGAAAAAGAGACCAACGTCTTTGGCCGCAATTGCCTCATGGCCCGTCGGTTGGTCGAAAGGGGTGTCCGATTCGTCCAACTCTACCACGGATCGGGAAGCCGATGGGACGCCCACTCTGGCATCGAAAAAAACCACTCGTCCCTCTGCCGAGCCTCAGACCGTCCCATCGCCGGCCTGCTGACGGACCTCAAACAACGCGGATTGCTCGACTCGACTCTGGTGATCTGGGGCGGCGAATTCGGTCGTACTCCCATGAGCGAAAAAGGGGACGGACGGGACCATAACTCCAACGGCTTTACTATGTGGATGGCCGGCGGTGGAGTTCGCGGTGGACAAACCATCGGCAGCACCGATGAAATCGGACTCCATGCCGTCGAGGATCGACTTCATGTGCATGACCTCCATGCGACGATCCTCCACCTGATCGGCCTGAACCACTGGGACTTGGTCTACTCGCACCAAGGACGCCCGGAACGGGCCACACAAAACGAAGGCCGGGTCTGCACCAAGATCCTCGCCTAATCCTCGGTACTCGTACTCGATGGCTGTTCGAACCGAGGCGATGCCGATGGTTGATCGAGGCGGTCGCGGTTCCTTGTGGACCAAAGGGCCGGATTGCTATCCTAAATCGCTTCGAGTACGAGTACGAGTACCGCGTTGCTGAGTACGAGTACGGGAAGACGCACGAACAAAGCATTGAACCGGAGTGCTCGATCGAGGGTTATGACTTGAGACTTTTTCTCCTCGCACAGGGTCAATGCGGTCGCTCTGACAACGCATCAGATTTCGTCGTACTCGTACTCAGCGAAGCGGTACTCAGTAAAACGGTACTCGTACTCGTACTCGATGGCTGTTCGAACCGAGGCGATGCCGATGGTTGATCGAGGCGGTCAGAGAGTCAGGACTGCGATAAGCAGTGGCGGTTTGCCATCGAAATCCCGCTGACGATCGCGCCGACGATCCCGACGAACCCTTGGTCGGTCCCGCACAAGAACAGATTGCCCAAGTGGGTTGTTCCGTCGAGTTTCTTCTCCGGCGCGCCGTAGACTGCGCCGTTGTCGTGCGAGGTGAATCGTCGAATGGTCTTAGGGGTGAACACATCGGTATCGATGACGTGACGGCGAAAGTCCGGAATGAAGCGCACGCACGAGGCCACGGCCGCGTCGTACCAATAGTACTTTTGACGCTGGTACTCGAGCTCCCCGAGGTTTGACCAGCGATCCGGATCGGCGATCGTGGTCAAGCGTACAAAGCCCGCCTCGAGGTTTCCTTCGTCCAAAGAGTACTCGTAATTGTTCGGCGAGCAGATGACCCCAGTCCGGACATCGCATAGGCTATCGCGGCATCGTTCCCAGTGGAATTTCGGGCTGTCGTTGTAAAAGACGATCGTCTTGTCAAAGCCTATAGCCGAGGGTTGGCAGTCCAAAACCGAGATCGATTCGACGAACGACATTTGACCGGCCTGCTGGACCTTCTCCTCGCTCAGATGGTCGCACATTCGGAGTGTCTCGATCATGCCGGCGCTCGAAAGAACCCGCTTGGCCGTCAGGATGGTTCCGTCTTCGAGTTCGACGGAGGCGACGTTTTGATTTTCGACATGGAGCTTGGCCACCCCGCTGCGGAGCTTGAGTTGTCCTCCGAGTTCGCGGAATCGGCGGACAAGATTTTTCAGGATCAATCGGACCCCCTTGTAGGGTCTTGCGAAGCCTTCGAGAAAAATGCTTCGGAACATGATGCAGAACTGCCCCCAGTCCATGTCGTGCTCTTTGGCGTTGCCGTACCACATTAAGGGACACAGGATCATCTCGATCAGGAGCGGATCGGAGAAGATCTCTTCGAGGATCTTGCGAGTCGAGCAGTCGAAGTCCTCCTGCTTGAGATCGTCGTAGTCGGCAAGAGTCGCCAAGAGTTTGGCGAACGCGTCTTTCTGATGGGGGAACTTTTCAGCAACTTGGTTTTGAAAGAATTCGATGTTGTTGTCGAAGCACAATTCGATACCGGGAAAGGCGATGCTCGAACCTCGCTGAGGGGCCAACTGAAAGTCGTCCCATCGAAACCGCAGTTGCTTGAGCAGCCTTGCCAAAGGCCCTTTCTTTGCGCCCCGCTGGGTGAAGTTGGTCATCGCATGGAGCCCGACATCGTAGTTTCTACCGTTGACCCGATAGAACGAGTTCAGGCCGCCGATTGTCCAGTGCTTTTCAAGAACGCACACACGATGGTCGTACATGGCAAGCCGGATGCCGGCGGCCAGCCCGCTCATCCCGGCTCCGATGATGATCGTGTCAAAATCGGTCTCGGTGCCCGAAGATTCCGAATGGGGTAACTGGGACATAAATTATTGGGGTTCGAGGACAATACCGTCGAACCAAGCGGTTCCTTCGGATCCGAACATTCCGATCGACACGATCGCTTCGCGAGCTTCGGGCGGGACTGGAAATTGACGCTCTTCGAGCTTCCAGGTACGGGTCCCCTTGAACCCGCCAACATAGTTGTATCCGATGCGGTTTCGATTGCTATCGAACCACTGGATAGCAACCGATGGAGATTTTTCTTTGTCTCGGCCAACCTTGACGTTCTCAAGTTTAATCCAAGCACCGAGCTTGATCTTCTTGACCACTCGGCCATCGATCGGGATGCCTTGGAGGAGCATGTTAGGCCACTGAGGATCGGTCCCTTGGAATTCCAACACGTATTTGCCCTCGGGTGCTTGCGGGTCCTCGAGTTGCTTGCATCCGAACTGGTAGTACCAACCCGGGATGTGGAATTCGCGAATCAAGGCTTCCTCGAAACTCGCATTGGCAAGCGCAGGACGCTTCGGGTCGGGTTGTACGGTGCGGGTCTTTTCTGCGTCGCCGGTCATCGGAACAAAGAGCGTGGGGGTCAGCGCCTCTTTTTCGAGTTTGTCCCCTTTCTTACGCATCAAATAGAGCATCTGCTGGTAACGCTCCCCGACGGGGATGACCATCAGCCCCCCGTCTTTGAGTTGATCGACCAGCGGTTTAGGGACATCGGCTGGCGAGCAAGTGACGATGATCTTGTCGAATGGAGCTTCTTCGGGCCAACCCTTGAACCCGTCGCCGATGCGGCAGTGGACGTTTTTGTAGCCGAGGTTTTCGAGAAGTTCCGTCGTTTGCTTACCCAGATCCTCGACGATCTCGATGGTGTAGACGTCCTGGACCAATGGGCTCAGGATCGCCGCTTGATAACCGCTCCCGGTCCCGATCTCCAAGACCTTGTCGGTGGCTCGTGGCGCAAGGGCTTCGGTCATCAGCGAGACGATAAATGGGCTGCTGATGGTTTGCGATTCGCCGATTGGGATCGCGATGTCGAGATAAGCTTGCCGAACGTACTTGGGGGGAACAAACTCATGCCGAAGTGTTTTTGCAACGGAGTCCAATACGCGCTGGTCGCGTATCCCGCCGGGGATCAGCACGTTTCGAATTAGGCGTTCGCGCTCGATCGCAAAGGGGTCCTTGGCATCGGGGGCTTGGCACCAAGCCGTCGCCCAGGAGACCAGGATGAGCCAGGCCGCTCCGGAGCGCAAGCCCACCGTGGCGGCGGCCGCTGAATTGCAGGCCGCCAAATAACTCGAACAGGAGGACTTGGTGCGGATCGAGTCAATCATTGCAAGCCTCATAAGCCTAGATCTAGGCCAGGAACTGTTACGACTTCGAGGAATCTAATCCATGCTGACGCGTTCGACATAATCGCCGGTTCGCGTATCGATCTTGATCACATTACCTTCTTTGATGAAACCTGGGACTTGGAATTCCCCACCGGTCTCGGTTTTGGCAGGTTTGGTCACGCTCGTAGCCGTATCGCCACGAACCCCAGGCTCGGTCTCGGTGACCTTCAGGGTCACGTGGGAAGGTGGGGTCAGGGTAATAGGATTGCCGTTGAACAAAACCATCGCAACGGGCATACCTTCTTTGAGGTACTTCCAATTGTCGTCGACTTGTTCGGCCGTCAGTTCGTATTGCTCGTAGGTCGCATTGTCCATGAAGACGAATGTGCCGGCTTGGTTGTAGAGGAACTGGGTTTCAAGTTCTTCGACGTCTGCGACCTCGAGATCGTCTCCACCCTTGAGGGTCCGGTCCAGGACGGTGTTGCGGATCAAGTTCTTCAGTTTGCACTTGTACAACGCGTTGCCCTTGCCAGGTTTGACAAAATTGACTTCGGTCAGCAGGTAGGGTTCGCCGTCGATTTGTACTTTTAAGCCTTTTCGCAGATCGCTGGTTTTGTAGGTGGCCACTGTGTTTCCGTTTTTCTAATCGCTGGGGATCGAGGATCGCTTGGACAGGGAGACTGACGAGAGAGGGCATTTTAGGGACTCTTTTTTAAGTTGTCTTGCCCCCAAAATCCACAAATCCAAGGATTTCGACGCCGAAAATGCACGAAAAACGAAGCGATGTTGCGTTCTAGACGTCCGATGCGGTTACCATAGAGATCTGTCGAGACCTCAAATCGCCCGTTTCCTCAAGCTTCAGGACCGTGAGCTAGGCATGAGTTTGGATCGCGTGCTGCAACCCCTGGTAGCCTGCCTGGGCAACCCAGTCGGGGGCAATCCGACGCAGTTTGTGATGACCAGACTGGCTCGAGAGGCGGAATTGGATTGGCGGTTTTTTACCTCCCAGGTCCCACCGGAACTCTTCGAGACGGCCTTTCGTGGAATCCAAGCCCTAGGAATGTCTGGTGTCGCCATTCTTCCGCCGTTCGAGACGAGCCTCAAGCCGTTCCTCGACTCGATTTCTCCCCGTGCCCTTGCCCTGGGTAAGGTCCAAGTCGTCAAATGGGAATCCGACCAATGGACAGGCGACGAGACGATCAGCACCGCGATCCTCCGCGCCTTGACCCACCGAATCTGCGCCCAAGCCGTCTCGGCCCATGTCGCCCCGGATGCGCAAAACGCCAATGACTCATTCACACCGCAGTCGATCGGGGTGATCGGCAGCATGGCTCTTGCCAACGCACTGCAACTGGCACTCGTCGACATTCCCGGCGACTACACGGTCCTGCGCTTCGACGAAACATTAAAACACGCCAAAGTCCTTCCCCCGGCGATTCCCATCGATCCACTCTCGGCCAATCCTCAAGCCCCCGCCAATGCTAAATCGCACACCGAGCGCTCGGATTTGACTACAACCCTTGATCCGTCCCTACCCGAGGGCTCGTCCCTCCGGAACAACTTCAACCCAGAGTCTGACCCTGTGCATCGCAAGGCTCTCGACCCGGCGCATTTGTCCGACCACATGATGCAGCCCGAGAACTCCGATCCTTCTTCGCATAGCGGCGAGGACGAACTGGTGCTGAAGGACCGGCCCCTGCGGGCCCTGATCATCGAGCACTTCGATTCGCTCTCGAGCAGCAGCCCTCAAGCCCGAAACCGCTTGCTCAAAGCAACAAACTTCGTCCAGCAACCGTTTGCCATTTTTGTACCACCCGCCGACGGCTGGACCGAATCGATCAAAGATCGATCGCGATGGATCGAACAACTCGAGGCGCATGGAATTGGATGGATCGAGGAGATCGAAGTTCTGACACATCAATACGCCATCAATTTTGAATTTTGGAGCGGATACGAAGCTCCTTTGGATTCGATTCGTGAATCACTCGAAGAGTACTTGCAATGGTAAACCGTCGCGCATTTTTGACCCAATCGGCCAACGGATTCGGCGCCGTGGCCCTGAGTGCTTTGCTTTCGGAGTCCGAGCGTTCGGCTGCCCAAGAACCGCTTTTGCAAGAACCGGCTCCTCTGGATCGCAAGTATCATTTTCCGCCCAAAGCCAAGAGTGTTATTTTTCTCTACATGGACGGTGGGCCCTCGCAAGTCGATACGTTTGACCCGAAACCCTTGCTGACCGAGTACAACGGCCGAAATCCTGCCGAGCTCTTCGAGGTCGCCCCGACGCAGTTCAACAACAACGGAACCCTCCTCGGGAGCCTTTGGAAATTCGATAAGCACGGTCAGAGTGGAATCGAGATCAGCTCGCTGTTTCCCAACATCGCCAAGCATGCCGACAAGCTTGCTGTGGTCCGATCGATGACTTCGAAGTTCCCCGAGCACACCTCAGCGAACTATTTTTTGCATACCGGTGCAGGACTCCAGGGACGTCCAAGCATGGGTGCATGGGTCACCTACGGCCTAGGCTCCGAATGCCAGGACTTGCCCGGTTATGTCGTTCTCAATGGGGGACTCATCCCGCCCGGTGGCCTGGATTGCTTCGGTAACGGATTCCTGCCAGCAACCTTCCAAGGCTCTGTGCTGCGGCCCAGCGGAAACAGTCTTGCGAACGTTCGTCCTTTGGAACCCACACCGCAATTGCAGCAGCATAAGCTCGAGTTGCTCCGTCAACTCGATCGCCAAACCATCGAGCGGTTCGGTCAGCACGATGCGATCGAATCGGCAATCGCCAACTACGAATTGGCCTTCAAAATGCAATCCGCCGTGCCGCAGGTTTGCGATATTTCCCAAGAGACTGCCGCGACGCAAACGATGTATGGATTGGACCACGAATTCGGGCCGACGAAGATCTTCGCACGCGAATGCCTTATGGCCAGACGCTTGGTCGAACGCGGAGTTCGTTTCATCCAACTGACTTGCCCGAGCGTCGGTCATGATCGATGGGACCAGCACTCAAATCTCAAGGCAGGGCACGAGCAAAATGCCAAAGCGGTCGATCAGCCGATCGCAGCGCTCCTTGAGGACCTCCAACAGCGCGGGCTACTCGATTCGACCATGGTCATCTGGGCCGGCGAATTCGGCCGCACGCCGTTCGCTCAAGGTGCCGATGGTCGGGACCATAACCCGTTCGGGTTTTCCATCTGGATCGCCGGTGGTGGAATCAAGGGCGGGATCGTCTACGGAGCGACCGACGAGTTTGGATACAAGGCCATCGAACGCAAAGTCGAGATGCACGACCTCCACGCGACGATGCTCTACTGCCTGGGCTTGGATCACACCCGGTCGACCTTCCGATTCGGTGGGAGAGATATGCGATTGACCGACGTCCACGGCAACGTGCTGTTTGACTTGATAGCCTAAAGGCATGACGACTGACCCATAGGGAGATTTCTCTGCGATGCGACCCGATCCGATCTTGCGACTCGATTTTCCCATCTTGCCCATCCGATACGATTCGCTCAAGCCGCTCATGCGTTGGCTTGCTCTGTGGCTCTTGGCATGCGGAGTTACAATCGCTCCGGTGTGTGCCGAGAGTCCCGTCGGCCCGACTGCCAAATCACCGAATATCATTTTGATCTTCGCCGACGATCTTGGGTTTGGAGACTTGGGTTGCTATGGTCAGAAGCGATGGAAGACCCCCAACATCGACTCGATCGCAAGCCAAGGGGTGCGGTTCACCGATTTTCATTCCTCGCAACCGGTTTGCTCAGCTTCGCGCGCAAGCCTTCTTACGGGTTGCTATGCCAATCGGATCGGCATCCATGGCGCCCTGGGGCCAGCCGCGATGAACGGGATTCACGATGACGAAGTGCTCGTCTCGGAGTTGCTCAAATCCAAGGGCTACAGAACCTGCGCCGTTGGAAAATGGCACTTAGGGCACCATCCTCAATTCCTGCCGCTCAAGCACGGATTCGATCGCTATCTAGGGCTCCCTTACTCGAACGATATGTGGCCCCACGGACCGGTGGTCAAACCTAAAACTTTCCCCGAACTCCCCTTGATTCGCGGCGATCAAATCATCGATTCGGATGTCGACGCCCTGGACCAATCCCGACTGACCGAGCAGTACAGCGACTTTGCTCTCGAGTTCCTTGAGGATTCCAAAGACTCGCCGTTCTTTCTGTACTTTGCCCATACTTTCCCCCATGTACCGCTTTATGCCGCAGAGAACTTTCGCGGCAAATCCGGGGGTGGGATCTATGGAGATGTCCTCGAGGAATTCGATGCGGTCGTAGGTCGCATTCTCGGATTCCTCAAAGACAACGCCCTTGAAGAAAACACGCTGGTCCTCTTCACAAGCGACAACGGACCTTGGCTGACCTACGGCGACCATGCCGGCAGCGCAGGGCCATTGCGCGAAGGGAAAGGAACCGTCTATGAAGGTGGAACGCGGGTTCCGATGCTCGCTAAATGGCCCGGTCGGATTCCAGCGGGCAGAGTCCAAGACGCCACGGCCATGACGATCGATATTCTCCCGACCATCGCCAATTTCGTCGGCGCAGAACTCCCCTCACACCCCATCGATGGCTTGGACATCGCGGATCTGCTGGCATGCAAACCAGGTGCGACCTGCCCGCACGAAGTCTTCTACCATTACTACCGACAAGGGGAGTTGCAAGCGATCCGAAGCGGTGACTGGAAGTTGATGCTGCCCCACGATGTCAATTGCATCGTGCCCGACAAACTCGGCTCGGACGGCAAACCTGGCCAATCCAAAATGCGCAAGATCACCGAACCGGAGCTCTATCATCTAGGGCAAGACATCGGGGAGACGACCAATCTTGCCGCAAGCCAACCGGAAGTCCTCGAACGGCTCTTGGTACTGGCGCAAGTCGGCCGAAAGGAACTCGGCGATTCGCTGACGCAGACCAAAGGCACAGGCATTCGGCCATCTGGAAAAAAGGATCGATGAAACACGTAGGCTATTTGGGTGCAAGCGAGGGCTGGTACTGTCGAGATTTGCAGCGAGCTGCAGGGCTTGGGCACTGGCCCGAACCCGTAGCGATAGAGCCATTGGCTTTTGCGGATCTTCAGGTCGCCTACCGAGGGGGCCCATCGAGTCAGTTTTCTGCAAGTGCCGATATCCAATCGAACGCGTGCCATGCCTTGATGGTGCGAACCATGCCGATCGGGTCGCTCGAGCAGACGATCTTCCGGATGAACGCGCTGCATGTGGCCCAAAGCAATGGGGTCCGAGTGGTCAATCCCCCGAGGGCGTTGGAAATCGCCATCGACAAATGGCTCACGCTCGAGACGGTCCGCCAGCATGGGCTAGCGATCCCGCGGACCGTCTGTTGCCAGAGTCGCGATCAAGCCATGGAGGCTTGGGAAAGCCTCGGAAGGGATTGCGTCGTCAAACCGATCTTCGGTGGAGAGGGACGAGGGATTTTGCGAGTCAGCGATCCGGATATGGCTTGGAGGGTCTTTACCACACTCGAACAACTCCGGGCGGTCCTTTATTGCCAGGAGTTCCTTCAAGGTCCAGGCTATGATTTGCGATTGCTGGTCATTGCCGACGCGATATTTAGTGTCAAGCGAATTGGGCAAGGGGACTGGAGAACCAATGTTTCCCGAGGGGGGAAGGCCGAGCCCCATGAGCCGACTTTTGAGCAAATGCAGATCGCCTTTAAGTCCGCCCGCGCCGTCGGCGCCTGGATGGCCGGTGTGGATCTGCTTACCGATTCCCAAGGTCGTGATGTGGTGCTCGAGGTCAATGCCGTCCCGGGGTGGAAAGCCACAGCCAAGGCTCTCGATACCGACATCGCACGCGTGGTGCTGGAGAAACTCCTCTGGGATACGGTTTAAGAGCATACCACGGAAGGCAGATCAACCACGGAAGGCAGATTAACCACGGAATACTCAGAACACACGGAAGGCGGATTAACCGCTGAATACCTAGAAGGCGTGGGGAGAGAGGGGGTTTGATTCCGTGTGTTCGGTGTGTTCGGTGGTGATATTCTTAAAACCTGAGGCAACCGGCGGTTTTGATCGCCGATAAACTGGGGTCCAGGCTATTTTTGCCGAGGACCCTGGTACAGGGGAACGAGCCAAATCGGTTAGAATATGGGGATTGTTCGACGTACAATGGCCTGACGAACTGTTCCGATAAGGCCCATGTGGGACTGGGAGCAGATCGCATCAGAGGGTATTCCAAGAGGGTACATAGCCGATGGCAAAGGTATTGGACTGGCGCAGATCCGAAGATCCTGCGGACTTCATCCACCAAGCCGTTCAGGCATTGACCGAAGGCGCCTTGGTGGTCGTTCCTACCGACACTTGCTACATCGCCCTTGCCAGCGGGCTTCAAAGCCAAGCCGTCGAGGCGTTGTGGGATTTCTGCGGGCCGGGTCCAACGGGACTTTATCTAGTCCCTCGCTCGGCCGAGGAATCTGCGGATTTTATCCCAAGCTTCAGCCCTGGAGCCTTGCGGTTGGCTCGCAAGGTTTGGCCTGGGCCACTGATCATCCAGCACGGAAACGGCTCGCATGCGAGCACCATCGATTGCTTGAGCGATTCGACCCGTCGCAGGCTCCAGACTGAGGATCACCAAGTTCGGCTTTGGCAACCGGGCAACGAAATACTCGGACACATCTCCCGACTCTTTTCCGGACCCCTCGTCGGCGGACTGCCGATGGGCAAACAACCTGAGGGCAAACAAGGAGTCATCACGGAAGTCAGGCAGTTGCCAGAACCCAACGAAGGGGAGCTTGTGGTCATCGATACCGGACCGATCGTTGGAATCGGAGCGCCGACGGTTGTAGGGATCGACGGGACCGTCGGTCGGATCCTCGTGCCAGGGGTATTGGTCCCCGAGCAGCTCCAAGCCCTCTCGCAGTTGCTCGTTCTGTTGGTTTGCACCGGAAACACATGCAGATCCCCGATGGCTGCTGCGTTGATGCAAAAGAAAATCCTCGAGCGATTCGGTGGTACCGCCGATTCGATTCCCATCGCCGTGACCTCCGCAGGTGTCAGCGCCATGGGGAACGATCCTGCCTCGAGTGGAGCCCGACAAGCGATCCGAAACTATGGGTTGAATCTCGAGAGCCACCAAAGCACCCCGATCCAAGAGTACATGGTTGAGCAAGCCGATTTGGTGCTCGTGATGGGATTTCGGCACCGTAGCGTCCTGTGCTCGCAGTGGCCTGAATATGCCGACAAAGTCTTCATGCTCGCAGGGGATCAAGGCGATATTTCCGACCCGTTTGGCGGTCCGATCGAAGTGTACGAGCATTGCGCCAAGCAAATAGACCGTCATACTTCCACCTGGGTCGACCGATTCGATCCCTCCTCAGTCATTCGGTGGGAAACTCGAGTATAGTACCAATCCAGCGCAGCGGATCGAATTTCCTCGCACTCGCACTCGCACTCGCACTCGCACTCGCACTCGCACTCGTACTCGTACTCGTACTCGTACTCGTACTCAGTGAAACGGTACTCGTACTCGACGGCTGTTCGAACTATGTCGAGGCCAATCGGTGATCCAGTAGGTAGCGGTTACTTGCGTACCAATAGGCCGGATTGCTATACTAAAACGATTCGAGTACGAGTACCGTCCGCCACGGCGGACTGAGTACGAGTACCGCGATGCTGAGTACGAGAAGAAGCACGAACAAAGCATTGGCCCGAAGTGCACGGTCGAGCGTTTTTGACTTGCGTTCAGTTTTATAGTCGCGCTCGGTCAATGCCGTCTTAAGTTTCGAGCTGAAGCACCTCTAGTGGGAGTTCAAGTATGCGAATCGCCGTAGGAAGCGACCATCGCGGTTATCAAATCAAAGGCAAATTGATCACGTTGCTTATGGCCGACGGCCACGAAGTCGTCGACTTCGGGACCGATAGCGATCAACCTGTCGACTACCCCGACTTTGCGGTGGCTGTGGCTAAGCAGGTAGCGCAAGGGCTCGTCGAACGCGGGATTCTCATCTGCGGAAACGGTTTCGGGATGGCGATCACCGCCAACAAATTCCGAGGTGTACGCGCTGCGACTTGCGCCGACGAGGTCATGGCCGAAATGTGCCGACGTCACAACGACGTCAATATCCTCTGTCTGGCCGGCGATCTGATCGGTGATCGACCCGTCAGCGACTTGGTACGCATTTGGCTCGCTACCGAGTTCGAAGGTGGCAGGCACCTGCGCCGTCTGGAAAAAATCCTTTCGATCGAAAAAACAACCCCCGAAAAAACAACCCCCGAAAAAATAACCTCTGGAAAAAATACTGCAGGCTCGTAATGCGCGTCGACTCCCACCACCACTTCTGGAACTACTCGGCTGAGCAATACGGTTGGATCAGCGAGAAAATGCAGGTCCTGCGCCGCGACTTTGCCCCAAAAGACCTGCTGGCACAAACCGAGTCGACCCACATCGATTACGTCGTCAGCGTCCAAGCCCGCCAGGAAATCCAAGAGACCCGATTTCTACTCGACTATGCCGAAAAGAACTCGTGGATCCGTGGAGTCGTCGGCTGGGTTCCTCTGGCCCAGCCTGCCATCGCCAAAGTCCTCGATTCCTTCCAAGGTCAGGCGCTTTTGAAAGGCGTTCGGCATGTAGTCCAAGACGAACCGGACGAAAAATTCCTCGACCGAGAGGACTTCAACGCAGGGGTCCGTTTGCTCCGATCCTTCAAACTCGTCTACGATCTGTTGGTTTTTGGCAAGCAATTGCCGATGACGATCCGGTTCGTCGACAGGCACCCGAACCAGCCTTTCGTTCTGGATCACATCGCCAAGCCCGTGATCGAGGCAAACAAGTTCGATAAGCAATGGGAAAAGGACTTTCGGGAACTAGCCAAAAGACCCAATGTCGATTGCAAATTCTCGGCCCTGGTCACCGAGGTCCGGGACCCCGAGTGGAACGTCGAGCTGCTCAAACCCTACTGGGATGTCGCCCTGGAGGCCTTTAGTCCCGATCGGCTCATGTTCGGGAGCGACTGGCCGGTCTGTCTGCTCCGCAGTTCGTACGCCGACTGGGTCGCCGCGGTGAGCGTCCTGGCCAAGGATTTAACCCCCCAGCAGCAAGCCAACTTCTGGGGTGGAAATGCGAATCGAGCATACCACTTGGGCCTCTAGCGATTAGACTTTAGCGGTATGAACACCGACCCGATCGCCGAAAACTCGGCGACCAATACCGCTTACCAATCGCTCAGTTTCAGCACCAGTCCCTGGCTGGTTTTAGCATCGGTTTTGGCCTGCGCCATCTGCTTTGCCCTCTCATGGCTTGCGATCCGACGCAGCGGTTACTCCCGAGGGATTATCGGTTTGGAGCTCCTCCGATGCGGAGCGGTCTTGCTGGGCGCAATCCTGCTGAACCAACCCGAGTGGATCCAAGACTTTCGCTCCACCCAAAAACCGACCTTCGCCATCCTCGTCGATCGCTCGCCGAGCATGCAGACCCAAGACGTAGTGATCGACAAGAAAGCCACTTCGCGGCAATCGGCAACCGAGGCGATTTCTAAGCCCGAGTCCTGGAGCGAATTGTCCAAAATAGCCAACGTCGTGATCAGCGACTTCCCCCCCCAAGGCGTTGTCGATGGAACCGATCTTTCGAGTCCCCTTGGCTCTGTCCTGGACAATGCCTCAAACGTCATGGGGGTCTTGGTCGTCTCCGATGGAGATTGGAACGCCGGAGCGCCACCCGTGAGCGTTACTTCCCGATACCGAACTCTCGGAACTCCGATCTTCGCCATGCCCATCGGATCCCCGACGAGACTCCCAGACTTGGAACTCCTGAGCATCGACACCCCAACCTTTGGGATCGTCAAGAAAGGGGTTCGCATTCCCTTTACCATCGAATCGTCTCTGCCCCGCGATGTCGTATCGACCATTGTCATCAATACCTCTGATGGCGAGCGTTTGACCAAAGAGGTTCGTGTGCGCGCCATGTCCCGCACCTCCGATGCAGTCGTCTGGACTCCGAAGACCGAAGGGGACTTTTCGATCAACGTCGAAATCCCCGAACACTCCGAAGAGACAATCACCACGAACAACGCAGCCTCTTCGCCGATCTCGATCCGCCAAGAGAAACTCAAAGTGCTCGTCATCGACTCGCTACCTCGTTGGGAGTACAGGTACCTTAGAAACGCCCTGTCCCGCGATCCAGGTGTCGACGTCTCATGCTTGCTCCTCCATCCAGATCTCGACCGTGTCGGTGGGGGGAGCAAAGACTACATCAAAGAATTCCCAGCAACTCTCGAAGAGCTTTCCAAATACGACGTCGTCTTCCTCGGTGATGTCGGAATCGATAAAGGGCAATTGACCCAAGAGCAATGCCAGATGATCCGTGGCCTCGTCGAATTTCAAGCCAGCGGTTTGGTCTTCATGCCCGGCTCCCAAGGCAGCCAACACAGCTTAGTGGAAACACCCCTCGAACCTCTCATGCCCGTGGTCCTCGATCCGACGAATCCCGACGGAATCGGAACCCGAAACGCCATGCGCATGGAGCTGACCGAAGCCGGACGCAAAAGTCTCCTGACCAAACTCGCCGATACGGCCGAAGACAACGTCGATGTCTGGATGAATCTGCCGGGCTTTCAATGGCACGCGGCCATCGCGCGAGCCAAGGCGGGAGTCGAAGTCTTGGCTGTCCACGAAACGGCGACGGGGGAACAAGGTCGCATGGCCCTTTTGGCAACCAAAACCTTTGGAGCTGGCAAAGTCCTCTTCATGGGCACCGACGGCGTTTGGAGATGGCGTAAAGGGGTTGAGGACAAGTACCACTATCGGTTCTGGAGCCAGGTCGTCCGCTGGATGGCTTACCAACGCAACATGGCCAAAGGCGAATCGATGCGGTTCTATTTTTCTCCCGACACTCCGAGCATCGGACAGACATTGACCCTGCGAGCCAACGTCATGCAGACCAGCGGCGAACCCCTGACCCAGGGAGACGTCACCGCCCGCATCGAATCCCCATCGGGCAAATCGCAATCGATCAAACTCGCAAGCGGTGGTTCCGAAAGCTGGGGATCCTTCGAAGGCCGCTACGAGACCGCCGAACCGGGAACTCACAAAGTCACGCTCCTGTGCAAACAGACTGCCGAGTCGCTCGAGACGAGCTTCTTCGTCCAAGGAGTATCGCGAGAGAGAATAGGACAAGCAGCCCGACCTAAAGTCCTCGACGAGCTTGCGAGGCTTACCGGCGGAAAGTCCCTCTCGCTTCAAGAACCTAATCAATGGATGGACGCCATTCGCATGGCTCCCCAACCACCCTCGACCATCCGACGGATCCCTCTTTGGTCCCACCCGTGGTTGGTCGCACTGATGGTTGCGTTACTGACGGCCTTTTGGATCGGTCGAAAAGCGATCGGATTGATATAAACAATGTCTGACCCCCAGAGCTTCGAAATTTTTCAGAGTGTTGAAATTTTTCATTCCTGGGATCTCTACGACAACATCGTCCGCAACAATTGGATGATGCATCGCCAAATGGCAAGCGTCATTCAAAAGGTCGCTTTGGAAATCACCGGCACCCAGAGCGCGACCCCAAAGCTACGTGTTTTGGATCTGGGGTGCGGCGACGGCGCGATGGCTCGAAACGGCCTGAAAGATTGCCCTGTTGAAAAGTACGTTGGAGTCGATCTTTCGCAAGAAGCCCTCAGGAACCTAGCGGCCAGCCAAGGGCTCGGGTCGAACGTCCAAGTCCTCCACGGTGATATCGCCACGTCCATCGAAGAACTCCCTCCAGAGGCCTTCGACCTAGTCCTGGCAAGTTATTCTCTGCACCATTTTGAGTCGGCTCAGAAAAAATCGATCTTGAACCAGATTCGCAGGCTCCTGAGCACCAACGGAGTGTTCCTCTGGATCGATATCGCAAGGTTGGATCGTGAGGATCGGTCCGGTTTTATCGCTCGAATCGAGCAGGAGATCCAAAGCCGATGGATTCCTATGCCCAGCGAACACCGCCATGACGCGATCGAACACATTCGAAACTATGATTTTCCAGAGCAGGAATCCTGGATGATCGATACTTGGGATTCCAACTCCCGTAACCATCGATCCTCAGGCAATCCGATCGAATACCGCGATGCCTTTTACATCGCCCTGCGATTGGCCGCTGGCTGAGATCCTCTCAGAGTATCACCACCTGCCTAACCACCTACCTAAACAGATACCCCGCCGCTCCTACCGGATGTACCGATGCCAGCGAATACCCTTTCGAAATTGCTTGCCCACACACTAGCCGCCTGGACCCTTTTCGTTCCGCCGTTGGTGCTCGGGACCGACGACCAACCCGATCCGGCCAAAGACAAATCGCCCGGGCATTCGTTCCATGCCGAGGTGTTCAACGAAGGCCCCCGCCAAGCGGCCTACCTGATGCAGGGGATGGGCAACGTCCATTGGAAGATCTCCACCGAGAATCCCATGGCGCAACGATTCTTTGATCAAGGCATCGCGCAGTTGCACGGGTTTTGGTACTTCGAAGCCGAGCGATCGTTTCGCCAAGCCGCCGCGATCGATCCAGACCGCGCGATCCACTACTGGGGCATCGCCCGAGCCAACGTCGAAAATCCCGAACGGTCCGCCGGCTTCATCGAGCAAGCCGTCAAGCGGATCGAGAAATCCAGCCCTCTGGAGCGGCGGCTCATCGAGGCCTGGAGCAGGCGAGTCAAGGACTGGCCTAAGCCACCTGAGGACAAAAAGGACCCTGAAAAAAAGGATGCCGACAAAAAGGACTCGGACAGTAAAGACGCGAAAGATGCTCCGAAGAAGGACCCCAAGGGCAGCAAGAAGAAACCAGCCGTCAGCGATGAGGTTCGCGACAAACGCAAAGAGCGTTTCAAAACCTACGCTCGCGAGCTCGATGAGATCGTGCAAGACTACCCCGAGGAGATCGAACTCAAAGCCATGCTCGTGCTGCAGCTATGGCAAAACCAAAGCCAAGGGCACGATATCCAAAGCTACACGGCCATCGACTCGATGCTCGAGGAAATCTTCCGACGCAACCCGCGCCACCCCGCTCACCATTTCCGAATCCACCTGTGGGATTACCGCAAAGAGAAACTCGCTCTGCGGGCTGCAGCCGAATGCGGACCGAGCGCGCCGGGAATCGCCCACATGTGGCACATGCCTGGCCATACCTATTCACGACTCCATCGCTATGCCGATGCGGCTTGGCAACAGGAAGCCTCAGCGCGCGTCGATCATGCGCACATGATCCGCGATCGGGTCATGCCCGACCAAATCCACAACTATGCCCACAACAACGAGTGGCTGATCCGCAATTGGTTCAACATCGGACGGCCTTCGGCAGCCGTCTCGTTGGCCAAGAACATGATCGAGCTGCCAAGGCACCCGAAATTCAATTCGACCACCGGAAACGGCAGCTCGAACCTCGGTCGACAACGGCTATTGCAGGCGATCCGAACCTACCGACTCTGGCCCCAAGCCGCCGAGTTGGTCGATAGCGTCTATTTGAAAGCGGAAGAAGGAACCTCGCGGGCTGACGAGGTCCAAATGCTGCGAGGAATCGCTGCCTTTGAAACCGGAAATAAACAACAAGCCGAATCGATCCTTCAAGGCATGAAAGAACTGCGACGGAGTCTGCTCATCGAAGTCGAAGCGGCAGAGCCAAGCGGTCAGCCCGCCAAACATCTGCCCCCGAAACTCCTCGAACCTGCCGAAGCTCCCAAAGATGCCTGGGGGGAAGAACGGGATCTCCCCTTTGTCGATCGCGTTACCCAAGACTACGACGAGGAAAAGTCCAAGGATAAAACTCAGGAGCAAATCGATCGGCTCAAGCAGACCCACGATAAAAACTACCGAAGCTATCGACTCGCCGGATACATCAATACGCTCGAAGCGTACGCAGCAGCCAACCGTGGTGATTTTCGAGAAGCCCTCTGGCGCTCGAGCGAAGCCAGAGACACCATCGATCTTTGGCAACGCATCGCTTGGGCCCAAAGCGCAGGTGAACATGCGATCGCAGTTCGCAAAGCCCGAGATGGATTCAACGGCGCTGAAGGTGAGGTCTTGCCCAGTGCCTCGATGGCAATCGTTGCCCATCGGGGCATTGAAGCCAACCCGCAATCCAAGGAGCTAGAAAAGTGGCAGCAGGATCGCAAGCGAGCGCTCGAAAGGTGTGCGAAACTCGCCTGGGCCAGCGAACCGGGTATCCAAGCGATCGATCAAGCCAAGCAGATCTCCGGGACCGTCGCCCCTGAAATCATTTGGGATACCCAAGCTCCGCAGGTCAAAGACCTCGGGGATCGACCACCGCTCGACTCGCTCGGACCCGTGCGTTGGACACCTCCTGTCGCCCCTTCTTGGAGCCTCGGTGCCCCTGAGTTCCAATCCCAAAAACCGTTGGCCAGTTCCGAGCCGCCGGCGCAGAGCATCGGATCCTCCTCGAGTCTCCGGGGTAAGCCCTACGTGATGATCCTCTACCTTGGATTCGGTTGCTTGCACTGCACCGAGCAGCTCAAAGCGTTTTCGCCCAAGGTCGCTGAATTCCAAAAAGCAGGGATACAACTCGTCGGTATCAGCACCGAGGATGAATCCTCGCTCCGCGAAGGACTCAAACGATTCGACGGAACCATGAACATCCCATTGCTGGCGAATTCCGATTTGGATGTCTTCAAAAGCTTCCGATGCTTCGACGATTTCGAGGGCCAACCACTCCACGGAACGATCCTCGTCGACGGCCAAGGTCGAATTCGCTGGCAGGACATCGGGTACGAGCCGTTTACCGATGCAGACTTTTTGCTCGGCGAGGCCAAGCGATTGATCGACACACCCGTCGAGCCGAAATAATTCCAATCCGTCCGCATCCCTGTCCGTTTTATGATCTCCAATCTATAAATCTCCGATCCGGCGGCCACTTCATGCTATCAAGACCAAGCTCATTTGTTGACCCGCTAGGATCGCTCGCCTGCTGCATTTGGCTCGCACGTCAAGCACCGCTCGCACTGCTTGCCGGAATCCTGGTTAGCTCGGTGCTCGGTCAAGACAACCTTCCATCGCAAAACAATCTCTCATCGCAAGAACAGAGAGCAGGGCAGACCCGCACGAGCCAGGATCCAACGGAGCTTCGTCATTGGTTGGAGAGTATGGTCTGGCACCATAACTATTCACGAGAGGAAATCATGCAGGTAACGGGACTTGCGCCCGACGCCCTCGACCAAGCGCTTCTGAAATGGAATATTTCGCCCAAGACCAAGCCTCTTGCGGAGGTGGACCCTCCGATTTTCGTGCTTCCTTATCCAGGGGGAAGGCATCCACGAATCGGCTTCCTCGACGGGGCCATCGAACCTCAGCGAGAGACCAAGCTCAGCATCTTTACCCCTTGGGATCCGGGGAGCTATGTCGTACTCGATGCGCCCGAAGCCCTTTGGTCCAACCTGGGCTTAACGTATCTGGCCCATACCCACATCGATACGATCTGGGACAAGCAGGGGACCAAGCTCGATCGATTGGAGTGGACACGCAAACCCGACGGAAGCTATTTCCTGCGAAGAGAGTTGCCCAACAAGATCACTTATGAGATTCTTGCGACACCCCATCGAGACCACTTAGCGATCCGCATGTCGCTGACCAATGGCACCCCCGAGACGCTATCGGATTTGCGGGTGCAAATGTGTGCGATGCTCAAAGGGTGCAGGGATTTCGATCAGCAGACCAATGACAACAAGATCTTTCGCCGATCGCTTGCCGCTTGCCGTAATACCAACGCGGATCGATGGGTGATCCTGGGCTTTGAACCCAACCACCGAACTTGGGGAAATGCTCCATGTCCATGTTTGCACTCCGATCCGATCTTCCCGAATCTTGAACCCGGTCAGACGCAGTACGTCCATGGACGGCTCTCGTTCTATCAAGGTACCGATATCGATGCGGAGCTTGCACGCATTGAGAAGCAATGGAACGTTCTCGAAGAGAAGGTGATTTACGGCCAAGTCGTCGACGAACAAACAGGTTCTCCGATCGCAGCTCGCATCTATGTACAGAGTGAATCGGGTCAATGGCATTTTGCCGAGGCAGCCGACTCTCAAGGGGAGGCCATTCGTTACGAAAAGCAAAACTGGATCAATCCCCGATCGAACGAATACCATACGAGCGTCTCTGCGCATCGATTCTCGCTGAGGCTTGCGCCTGGCAAATACACAGTGACTGTCGAACGGGGCAAGGAGTATTTTCCTTCGATACAGCAAATCACCGTCGGGGAACAGACATCGCAAATAGAGATCCGGTTGAAGCGTTGGGTCGACATGGCCAGCCAAGGCTGGTTTAGTGGCGACACGCATGTTCACCGAACGATCGAGCGGCTTAAGGTGCCGATGTTGGCCGAGGATCTCAACGTCGCATTGCCGATGGTGTATTGGACAACCCGAAGCGAACAATCGCCAGAGTTTGGGGATCGGACCGAGCCCGACGATGCGAGGCTTCCGAGCGAACTCATCGCAGTGGACCCTTTGCATGTGATTTGGCCTAAAAATACCGAATGGGAGATCTTCACCGTTCAGGGCAAGCCGCATACGCTCGGAGCCCTCTTTGCGCTCAACCATCAAACACCCTTTAAGGTCGGGATCCCACCGATCCAGGGAGTGATCGAACAAGTCGACCGAGAAGGCGCGCTGTTGGACCTAGACAAACACGATTGGCCATTTGCGATGGTGCTCCCCCCGTTGCTTGGGAATCGTTTGACCTATGAGTTGGCGAATAATCACATGTGGAGAACTGAGTTTGCGTTTAGCAAGTGGACCACACCGGCTCCGAATTGGATGCCGCTAGCCGATCCCCAAACTGGAGGGGAAAAGGATTGGATGGAGTTTGTCCATCGCACGTATTGGTGTTTGCTCAACTGCGGTTATCGCTTGCAACCTTCGGCGGGAACGGCCTCGGGAGTCCATCCAGTACCGGTTGGTTATGGAAGGGTTTATGTTCATTTACCGAGTGGTTTCAATTATCGCGACTGGATCGAGGGTTTGCGACAAGGCCGATCGTTTGTGACCACTGGACCGATGCTCCAAGTGCATCGGGAGGGAGATTCGGTGCACATTGAAGCCCGAGCCGACGGTCCGATCGAATCGCTTGAGTGGATCGAAAACGGCAAGGTGATCAAGTTACCGATCGATCAGCAGACCAAGCAGCCCAACGGATCGTATCTGCTCCGCACGGTACGAAGGGCCGAATTCGAGTCGACGACTTGGGTAGCAGTACGCGTATGGCAGGAGTCTGGCGGTCCAGGGCTATCGCAGGGTCGATGGAAATTTGCGCATTGTGCACCGTTGTGGTATGACGTAGCGGGCAAGCCCCTAGAGCCCAACGCGCAGGAGCGCAAGTTCATGCAAGAACGGATCGAAGTCGAATTGCAGCGCAGTCGCGAGTTGCTCATGCCTGAGAATCTACTCGAGTACGAGCAGGCGCTTAGGGCTTACAAATAAAACCCTTTCGACGGACCCTGTGCGGCTCACAACGCGTCCCCAGGGCGTCGCTTCGCTATGCCCTGGGCTCGGTTGGACGCTGCCCTTGGCCGAAATCGAGCACATGGCTTGCGTCATGACCTCGGTGGGAAAAGGGCTTTTTCGTTGGAGCCGCACATACCTCCTTTCGTAGGGTTCGTGAAGCGGTCCGGGTCACCACCCCAAACATCCCCAACGCATCGACCACAAGGATTATTGCAAACGTCGCCAACCAAAAGGACCGCGGAACGTACCATGCGCGCGGGGGTGCCGCACGAGGATCCCATGCTCGATGGTGGGTTGCGCGGTCGATGCGCTCGTTGGGGCGTAATGATGAGGGTGGATTGGCGGTTGACGGTGGCTTGGTAAATGATGGGCCGACCGCTCCACCACACCCTACGAAACCCGTCCCATACTCGCTTGACCAGTACTTTTCCTGCGTGACAAGGGTCAAAGCTCAAGGTTTTCCTTTCAGAGCCCTGGCAACGCGAAACCCGATAAAGATGTTCGTACTCGTAGGACCATCGTGATCGCGAAACGACGCCGAAGCGTCCCGTCCAAAGTCATAGAACGAGCCGCCCCGCAACACCCGGGGAACTGTCGCATCGCGAGCTAGGCTTTCTTGCCTGTGTTGCTGCTCTTGCTCTAGAAACGGGGATACTTTGGCTGGGTCCTCGTAGTTCGAGCGTTGCCTATCCTGACACCACTCCCATGTGTTCCCCTGCATGTCCATCAGTCCCTTGTTCTGGCCTTCCGGGCCACGATCCAGCGCCTTGCTCCCTGATGAAGCCCGTGCAGGATCGGGAATAACTGTGCAACCCTTTTCTCCGTTCGATGGAGTCTTGTCGGTGGTCTCGGAGCAATTGATCCGGGATTTGATGAACATCCGGTCAGCCTTTTCTAAATGCTCGTTGCGCTCCCACCAGTACTCGAGTTCCCAAGAGGCAAACCCGTACTTGGCCGCATACTCCCACTCGGTCTCCCAAGGCAACTGACACGACTGGCCCTTCCACCGTAGCCACTGGCAGTACACCCACGCATCAAAAAAAGAAATTGCTACCGCAGGATGTTTCAGGGTCTCGGAATGCTGCGCGTAATTTGTCCAGATCTGTGTGTGCCGAGGATTGTACAAGCGGTACCAAGCGTTGCTGATGGTCTGCCTGCCAAGCTGAAACGAGTCGATCGATAGCTCCGGATTGCTGACAGAAGTGAAACCGTAGAAAATCTCCAGAAGCTCTCTGACAGCTACTTCAGAATCTTTTCGCTGGAAGATCGCTTTGAGTTTCTGCTTGCGTCTTTCCTTTTCCAGATTACCAGCACGTGTTTCAAAGAACTTATTTTCAGCAAAATACTCTTCAAGCTTCGCCTCGTCACGAAACTCGTTGAGCGTTTTTTGACCAATCTCCATTGCCCCAGGAATTTCCTGCCGCTCGGGTGTCGTACCCAGCTTGACCGTCCCACCGGGAATGAGCAGCAGATGCTCGGTGATTTCCTCCGCGACAGCATTCAACGCTGCCCCATGTTCACCAGCCAGAAAACTCCCTTCGAATTCGCCCCACCAGCGCTCGCGAATGGCGTTGGCTCGGGCTCTGACATTCGCAAAACCCTTCTGAGTATAAGCGTCGAGCGTCTCCCACGATCGGTAAATCATCTCGTTGGATCGCTTGGAATAGAACCCGTAGCCCTCGTCGCGTGGATCATTGTCCTCAGGTGACTGTTTCCTGATGTTGGGCTCATATAGCATCGCAATGGATTCTAGCCAAACCGAAGGTGTACGAGCCTTGCTGGGCATCTCGCACAGGAACTGCCAAAACGGATAATACTGATCGGAATCGTTACGGTCTGGCAAATAAATCCAGTCCCACAAGTACTGCGATTCCTCCTTGCTTGCGTAGTTCGCAAAATAAAGAGCAAGCAAAAACTCGTGCAAACTGCGATTAGCCCACACGATCCGTCGATTCGATTGGCCAAACGCCACCTCGTCAAATATCCCATAATTGAGAAATTGATTCAAATGCTGCACGGCTTTCCATACTTGTACAAAATTGGTTTTCAGTCCACCGTTAGCTCGCTGGCAAATCTTTTCCTTGAACTGGTCGTACTGCGGGACGCTTTCGAACTCGGGTATGTCGTACAAATAAGCCGGCACAGGATCCGCAGCTTTGCTGGGTTTGCCGCTGGTGAATGTTCGTGCAGAAGGACCCAAATGGATGTCGAAGGACTGGAAGGCTTGGCGAGCCAGTAACTCAAGAACCTCCGTCGCTTCCACTCCGTCATACTCTTTTGGACGAGTTGCCATGCCCCTTGCGATCATCGTAACGAGGGCTTGGTAGTAGACATCTGCCGCCGTTCGGATGTCTTGATAGTTGTCCACTTCTCGCAGGTACTCCAAAACGCGAGGGATGCACAGAAGTTCCCTGGCCGTCTCCGGGATCTTGGAATAGCGCGGCTCGCGTCTGGCCGGCGTCTGATCAGACGCAGCGGTCTCGATCCACCCCAGGTAGCGCATCTGCTGATCGACGGTAAACGGCTCGACTCGAACGAAGGTCCATGCTGGGTTAGAAAACGCTCGCTTCCATTGCATCAAAATGGCATTCGACCGCCCCGCGACGATCAGCCGGATGCGATTAATGTCGGGATCTGCTGAATTGAGAAACTCCGCGAGCAGTTCGCTTTTGTCGGAGATCTGATCGAGTCCGTCGGCTAGCAGGGTTAGTTTGCCTTCTTTGGCGCGTTGGGCAAGGAGCAACTCGAGGGCCGCGCGTTGAATTTCCAGCCTTGTGCCCTTGGCCTGGGTAATTCTCAACAACATTCGGTCGGCAACGAAGCGGATCAGCACATCGAAAAAAGAGGCGCGTGTTGGCTTGTTGGAATTATCCTTGAGAACCTGCTCCAGGTTGGTCAGATCGATCTTTACCGCTATCTGGCCATCCTGAGCGTTTCCAGTTGAGTTGAGCCGGTAAAGCAGCCACTCGATCCGATTTGTTTTGCCCATCCCCGCATCGGAGACGATGCATAAGCGGTTGAGGGAAATCGTGTCGGGGACGGGTTGCTTGGTTTGCACATTGCAATGGATTTGATCGCATCGAATTTCCCGGTCGAGGATCGAATTGCCATCGAGGATTTCGTGCCAAAACTTCTCGAGGTCTTCTTCATAGAGGGTTCGCTTCCTTAGATACTCCTGTTGTGGATCCAGACCGGTGGTATCCATCGCAAACTGCTGGGTTCGACGCATGGGACGCAGCAGTTGCGGATCGAGGCATGCACGTCTTTTGTCTGGGTCCTGGCTGGACAATAGACTCAGGACCTGGTCGTGGATGAAATCAGGGAGTGGCTTTCGTGAATCGTCGCTAATGGGCTTCATTCAACGCTCAGTGGTTAAGGGGAAATTTCGACTGTGGGGCCGACGGACCTTGTCCATTCGCTTGCTTACATCGGTCGGATACGACTAAGCATCATCGCCATCCTGCCAAAACCGCTTCGGATATTGATCGAAAAGCTCTGCATACAGAGTCGATCCGGTGTTAATCCCTTGGGAATAAATCGTTTCTGCGGTATTCGAATCAAATACCTTCACGACACTTTTGGCAATCCTCACAGGTTCCAATCCATTGCTTTCGGCAGAGACGTACTCTCCGGCAGGGTTCCGTGCGTAGGCCCAAGCGCCGAACCATTGGTCCTGGAGAGGACGAGTCCAATCCGAATCCCCAAACACAATCTTCTTCAACACATCTTCAAAAGAGATCGTTTGAAAATCCAAATCTTTCAGGTTGAGAATTTTTTTCTGTGCGTTCAACCAATCGATCAGTAGATCGCTTGAGGTAGCTCGCGTAGGAAGAGATTTTTCGCCACCAAGGACCCCGATCCCGAAAATGGCAATTTCTGGAAACTCACTAAGCACGAGCGGTCCTCCACTGTTTCCTTCCATTCCAGACCCTAGGAACTGCAATCCCTTGCCGCTCGACGGTGCAATGCTTTTCAGAGAGATTCCATCTGTTGGCGCCATTTCGCTACCACCGAAAAGACAGCATTCGTCCGATGGAAACTGCGACACCTTCCAAAGTACTCCACTCGCCAATGGTATCGGGCGGACCTGGGTCGAAACAAAATCTTTTGGTAACTGAAGCAATGCAACATCAAGGTCACGGCAGCTTTTGACTTTTGTTAGTTCCCTATACCCGTTTTGATCAGCAATCCAATTTCCGCCTCGTTGAGAAACGTGTTCACATGTCAGCATATACTTTTCGGATAACAAAAAACCCGTTCCTTCAAAGCTGTGGTGCTCCTCGCCATTTTTCGTCTCTCTACGAAAGAGCTTGAATACACGATTCTCTAAAGCCTTGAATTTCGGATCGGATTGCATTTTCTACCTTTCATCATCGCACTGTTGAATCTCCGACTAGGATCAAGTATAACCCGTGAGCGACCGGTAGTCCTGTGAGGATCTCTCCATGCTGACTACTCGATCCACTCCACAAACCTTCTCCCGAAGAGGCAAGTCTAATGGGTATCATCTACGCTGAGGCGATTCGCGATTACGATTTCAACCAATCGAACGAAATCGGCCGGGCTCCTGGACGTCATGGCACGACCATCACGGAAGTTTATCTTGATCCTGCAGTAAAAGGTGGCGTAGCGTACGGCAGGGAGGTACCCGGAACATTTGGAGCCATGGACTACCATATCACCTACCGTCAAACTGGGGTTTCGACCCCCCGTACCGAGGGTCGGATTCGAGTCGAGGCTCAGGTCGCCAAGGAATCAGGTAACCCTTTTGAAGCTGGTGACAAAGTGGTTTTTGCTCGCGAGGCGGCATCGAAGTGGGTTACCTATAAGCCATTAAAGAATCCGAACAAGCATGGGAAGGACCCGAGCGATCTGGATCCGATGAGTGATTTCGAACAGGTCTTAGCGGAGATCGAAAACTGGTCCTGTGACCCCTGGGAAACCGGTCAGTATCTCACAGCGGGGCTCAGTGTTCCTCCGAAGTTATACGATGACGATGTCCGCAATTACTCTCGCGGAGACTGGTACCTGAGTTGCTGCAAGGACTTTGATCAATGCTGGAAAGTCCTCTATGAATCGGATCCAGTTTGCGAACTCCTCGACCTAACGGAACGAGGTGTAATCAAGATCGGCCCTAAGGAACTCCCGGTCGATCATGTCAACCGAAAGCTCTGCGATGAAGCCAAGACCGAAGCGAATCCGCTGATATTTATATCGATCCGTCAGGCGCTCGCCGGGGTCGGACATAAACCGACGGAGACCAGTGCTGTAACTCCAGTGCCTGTGTTCACCTCGGTGGACTTCCTTTATCGAGACCACCTCTACAACCTAAATAGGAAACTCCGAGATAGGGAGACCGAGCCGTTGGAGGAATAATTCGTGACCTCGACAAACCGCAGTCCCTTTATCGCCGACCAATGCCTCTATGTGCTGAGCCCATCCAACGGACAGAGCGTATCTCTGAGGGAGTGCTTGCGACTTGCCAACCTCCCCGAGTTTGATGCGATCGAGAACTCGCCGTCCAAGAGCGATCGCGCGACGGGTGCCACCGAACTCTGGCAACGGATCGAGTCTGCTAGCCAAAGGACGCGGTTCCTAACCTCCTTGGAGATTCCAAGCCAAACATCGGACGTCCGAGCTGGTGGGCAGGATTCCATCCCCCGACAGATGAATGGAAGCCATTTTCATCGAAAATTGCTTTGCATCACCTCGTCTGCAGGCATCGGCAAAACGATGGCCGTCGAACAGACAATACATCTTCACTCACGCCTTCCTGACCATTGGGTGATCCACTACCAATTTGACAAGTTACCCATCGATCCGGACGGATTCTGGGGTTTAGTTCCCATGGACGGATCGAGCGATTCTATCTACGAACGCATAGCAAAGCACTTGGATCAAACCCGCAAACCGAGCGATTCACCCGTCCGGAAAGCGGCCGCAAATTTGCTTGTCAAATCCAAAATGGATGCCGGTCAAGTAACAATCATCGTCGATGGGCTCGATGAGCATGACCCTGCAACGGGAGTATCCCGCGCGCGTGCCCTGAGAAAATTTCTGACCCAGAACCCTCGATTGCACTGCGTTGTCGCCGGTCGTCCCTATGCCATCGCCGAAACCTATTGGGAAGCATTGTTCGCGACGAGCGAAGATCGTCGCGATGACAAGTCCCTATGGCTTTTCGGTTGCGTCGGTATGTTCACCCAAGACCAGATCCGACGTTCGCTTGGACCCAAACGCGCCGAACGAATCTTGTCGTTGGCCGGTGAGCTCAATCTCACACCCCGTACCATCGAAGTCCTCAGAAGCCTCCCCGACGAGAGTTTCGCACGCATCAACAATTTTTGCGATGTGTATTGGGAGTCCCTACCAAGAACCTTCGAGAAGGATGTGCTTAAGAAAAACAAAGGTGGCGTCACTCCGAACGTAGGGGGTATCCAAATCGATACTTTCATCGAATACGCCTGCGCCTTGGCCATCACGATGTATCTTGAGAAGAAACGTGAGGTGCAATACAGTGACATCGCCGACGATCTTTTGACGCGTCTGAGAACGATCCCGAAATGGCAGGGGGATTCGGCGGAGTCGCTCGACAAACGTCGCGAATCGATCGAGGCGCTGAACGCCGGTGCGATCGAGTTCCGCTTATTCAACCGAATTGACACCATGGTTTCATGGCGTGACAACACCCTTCGAGATTTCTTTGCGGCCCTTTGGATGGTTCGCTACAGTAACGAGGCCGAACTCAAGCAATTGATCGAAACCATTCCAGAGCGGCCAAGGACGCCTGACGATAATGAAGTTTGGGAGTTCATCGCAAGTATGCCGGTTGGAGCCATGGTGGCCGGCCCCAAGAGTGAACGCTGCATGCGATGGCTGCACCTTGCCAAAGCGGTCTTCAAGCAACCAGAGAAGCATCCTCGTCCCACTCAATTGATGTGGTACGCGTGGCCAAGGTTGGCAGAACTCACGGCGAAGAATCCCGAAATCAATGTTCCTGCCGAAGTACCAAGAAGTGCCCAATCGATTCGAGAGCGGTTTTTATCGGAGTTTGAGGCACTAGGTAAAACGCAAGAGTCGGCACTGATCATTGACGAAGACCTGATCTTCATTCCGATCGAACCGCTTGATAATGGATCATGGAATGTCGCGGTCGGCCATCCGGACGAAAACGACAATCAACCGAGAAGGATAGAACTCCACGGGCCATACTCCGCATCCAAGTTTCCGATCACCCGACGGCTTTATAATCTGTTCGATTGCAATCATGATGTCCATTACCGAGACGATTTTGAGAAATACTGCTCGGAACAGCGATGCCCTGTTATCCGAGTGAACTGGTACGACGCACAGATGTTTTCAATATGGAGTGAGAGTCGCTTGCTTACCGAATGGGAATGGGAGTATACCTGCAGAGCGAATCGAAGTGCACAGGATCATCAGAAGAAAGAGCCAGAGCATTGGCGGGTAGATCCGATCGATGCTCAAGCACGAGAAAAGGTTGCATGGTTCGACGTAAACAGCCAAAACCACACATGGCCGGTCGATGCGAAAACAGATCTGTCGCATGAGAATTCCTTTGGTCTCGTGGACATGCTGGGGAACGTCTGGGAGTGGACCGAAGGCGTCTACAAGGTGGGCGGAGTTTCCCGGGTGTTGCGTGGCGGCTCGTTCGATGGCAATGGTTTGCTCGCTTCGGCGTCGTATCGCGATCACAGTGATCCTACGGGTACGTACGTCAGTATCGGGTTTCGCGTTGCCAGAGCTCCGGAAGGAAAATCTTGAGCTTTTACCCTTGTCTGCCTGGGGGCGCGATTTTTCTAGCATCCTGGCAAAGTGGTAGTCTTCATCGCTTGAAACGCACGGCCTCGGAGGGCCATGCTACGCAGCTAGGTTAACATCCACACGTAGCATGGGCCTCTGAGCCCGTGCGCCGCTTAGCTAGGAATCACGCACGGCCTCGGAGGGCCGTGTTACGAAGTTAGGTGAGCATCCACACGTAGCATGGGCCTCTGAGCCCGTGCG
>Ga0315907_10000316_pt1 | contig 70356 bp, 64 predicted proteins | sample LakEriMetagenome_3_FD_203525 | JGI IMG/M metagenome (GOLD analysis project Ga0315907, IMG submission 203525) | Freshwater fungal communities from buoy surface, Lake Erie, Ohio, United States - Buoy 12 MA123 | ecosystem: Environmental > Aquatic > Freshwater > Lake > Lake biofilm | place: USA... | reverse complement strand
TGGTATAAACCGGGAAGATTTAGTTTTAATGTAAAAGGCGGACGTTGTGAAACCTGTGAAGGTTCGGGCGTGAGAACCATTGAAATGAGCTTCTTGCCCGATGTGTATGTGGAATGCGAAACGTGTATGGGAAAACGATTCAATAGAGAAACTTTAGAGATTCGTTACAAAGGAAAATCGATTTCAGATGTATTGAATATGACGGTTGATGAAGCGGTAGAATTCTTTGAAAACATTCCGAAAATCTATCGAAAAGTAAAAACTATTCAAGATGTTGGATTGGGTTATATCACATTGGGCCAGCAAAGTACAACACTTTCGGGTGGTGAAGCACAACGTATAAAATTGGCAACAGAACTTTCTAAAAAAGATACCGGAAACACCTTTTATATTTTAGACGAACCCACAACAGGATTGCATTTTGAAGATATTCGAGTTTTAATGGATGTAATTAATGTTTTGGTCGATAAAGGAAATACCGTATTAATCATCGAACACAATTTAGATGTAGTCAAATTAGCCGATTACGTAATTGACATTGGATATGAAGGTGGAAAAGGTGGCGGAGAAGTGGTTGCAAAAGGAACTCCAGAAGAAATTATAAAAAATAAAAAAAGCTACACAGCACAGTTTTTGAAAAAAGAATTATCTTAGTAAGCTTTTTTAAAAATTAAAACGAAACGATTATGGCAGCAGATCAATACGAAAACGACGATCACAGAATTCAAGAAAAATTCAAGCAAAAAACTTGGAATGAAATACGCTCAAACGATTCTTGGGCAATTTTTAAAATAATGTCTGAGTTTGTAAATGGTTATGAATCTATGGGGAGAATAGGGCCTTGTGTTTCTATTTTTGGTTCGGCAAGAACAAAACCAGAAGATAAATATTATTTATTAGCCGAAAAAATTGCCTACAAAATTAGTAAAGCAGGTTATGGCGTTATTACCGGCGGCGGCCCAGGAATAATGGAAGCTGGAAATAAAGGAGCACATCATGGCGGCGGAACTTCGGTTGGTTTGAATATAGAATTACCTTTTGAACAACACTTCAATCCGTATATCGATAAAGACAAAAACTTAAATTTTGATTACTTCTTTGTTAGAAAAGTAATGTTTGTAAAATATTCGCAAGGTTTTGTAGTAATGCCGGGAGGTTTTGGAACATTGGATGAATTATTTGAAGCCGTAACTTTAATTCAAACAAAGAAAATTGGAAAATTTCCAATTATTTTAGTGGGAACTGAATTTTGGTCGGGTTTATTAGATTGGATTAAGACGGTGATGATTGATAAAATGAAAAATGCTAGTCCTGATGACATGAACTTAATCAAAGTGGTGGACACAGAAGATGAAGTATTAGAAGCATTAGATAACTTCTATAAAAAATACAATTTATCGCCTAATTTCTAATAAAAAAGTCCTTCAATATTGAAGGACTTTTTTATTTACTTTACAATTATTTTCTTTGTGGTTGTTTGTGAGCCATTAGTTATTGTAACTAAATACATTCCGGCTTTGCAATTTAAATTCAGTTTTATTTCATTTTCAAATTCGATGCGCTGAATTAACTGACCAGTAAGGGTATAAATTTCGGCAATTGCATTACCTTCTAATCCCGATATAATTAAATAATCTTCTGCTGGATTTGGATACACTACAATTTTATTTTGAACAGGATTATTTGCGGTTAAGCTAGCTGACCATGGTTGCCCAAAATTAGCTCCAAAAATATAATTCGCTAAAAGAGGATAATCAATAAATGGATTGCGATTCATTTGCCAAGTATAAATGTAATTATTTCGATTCATTTCAAAATCATCTCTCGGATCAGTTGTATTCCAGTTGAGTAAAGTTGCTAAATCGCCAATATTTCCTGAAGAAGTTGTTGTACTTGGTAAGTATTCACTTGGATCGCCATTCACAACATTCAATCCATTAAAACGAACCGCCATATAAAACAAAGCACGTGCTACATCGCCATGCCACGAACCTTGTGTATTGGAAGGTCCGGCGTAAACAGTTGCCGAAGCCACTGTACCATAATTTTTATTATTTCGCGAAGAATTTTCTTGACCATTTTCAACCCGAATATGATGTGCATCAGAAACACCATCTACAACTGAAGCTGCACTTGTAGAACTCCAAAAATTAATTCCATCAGCAGTATCATTACTTGACACTTCAAACCCTCCCCTAGATTGGCAAAAAATATGTTCTCTATTCCATTTTCCAACAATACTACTACCCACTTGTTGATCTATTTTTGCCATGGGTGATTCAATATACATACACCAAACTTGATTTGAATTGGCTGGATTTTGATCGGCAGTTCGGATAATATCCCAAATATCAGCATAACTATGTAGCCTAACAACTGAAGGATTTGCAATAATATCTTGTACGGCTTGTTTTAAAGCTGGTCCCGATAATCCTTCCAATGAATCATAATATCCCGATGGTATTGTTGGGGTAACTAAACCATAAGTGGGATTAATAGGCGTTCCAAAATTTTGAACTATAAAATCATTATCATAAATTCTAATAAAAATATTATCATTGTTTTTTACATAGCCACTAGGTAAAGTTGATAATACAAGATGTGTTTCTTCATCACCTTCAAAAATGGTGTCATCTGTTAAGTTAATAATTGTTGAAGCAGTTGAATTTCCAGACAAAATGGTAACTGTAACAATTCCTGTTGTAGCATTAACATCTGAACCTGAATAATCTGATATTGTAAAATTGCCTTCTTGTAAGGTAAACGTAAAAACAAGATTAGAAGTAACTGGTACTGATGTTGAGAATTGAATTGTAAACTGTTGTCCTTCATTAAAATTATCAGCAATCATTGATGTTGATAAATAATTGAGGGCAACTCCACTTCCATCATTATTCACACCAGGTGTTGGTGGTTTTACTTCATAAGTGCCATCATTTTTTCGCTGAATTGATTTTGAAACGGAATTGGTTGTTTCAATATCTGCAGTACTAACCGTTAGGTTCAAAATTGACATTAAATTTGTAGCTACGGAAGTATTGCTGTTTGAATAAGCAATTGCATCTATCAAATTTGTAGTTGTAGCTATGGTTCCAGTGGTAGTTGTATTTGGAAAATCAGTAGCATTTCCTAAATACAATGCAACGACATCAGGTCCGTTTTGCATTTTATTATTAGGAATTGTTCCCATAGGTGATGGTGAAACTAAAATATTACCAAAATGTGCAATACCATTTGCATCTGTAACAAAACCATCTAAATCATAAGCATAATAGCTAGAAGTATTTGATTCATTAAAAAAAACAAGTACATAACCATTTAGAGAAAAATTTGGAGTATTCGATTTTAACTCCACGAATTCTCTAACGTCGCTACCTGGATTGTCAGCATCAATTTCATTGATGACTACTTGCGACAAAGCAACATTGACAAAAATTAGAGAAAATAATACGAGACTATTTTTTAACATCATTTACTATTTTAATCAAAGATACTATTTTTTAACGATACGTTATTTTTGAAACAAGAGATACTAAAAATATTAATCTTAAATTAAGTTGTATTTTTATTGTTTTTGACTATTTTTATAAAAATTTAGTGTTAAAAATCAACCAATTTTCAAAATTCAAAAAATTGAAATACAATTATTTTTTTAGTATTTTTCTATTTTTCACAATATCAGCCTCAGCGCAACATTATTCTAAATTAAATGTTGTGGTTGATGCTGAAAAAAAAATGTTGCATATTAAACACCGTTTAACTTACAATAATACTTCAAACGATACACTATCAGAAATTATTCTCAATGATTGGAATCATGCATTTTCATCAAAAAAATCACCTCTTGCAAATCATTTTTCTGATGAATTTATTCGCGCGTTTCATTTAGCAAAAGAAAAAGACAGAGGCTACACCTCAATTATAGCGATTAGCGATATAAATCAAAATAATATTCAATGGAAACGCCAAGAAAAACATATTGATATTTTAAAAATATCACTTAACTCCCCTATTTTACCTTGTAAAAAGGAAACCATTATATTAGAATATTCCGTGAAAATTCCGAATGAAAAGTTTACAAAATATGGATTTAACAAAGACGGAAATCTCATTTTAAAACATTGGTACTTAACACCTTCACAATATAAAAACAAACAATTTATTCAACAAAGCAATGAGAATTTGGATGATATCCCTAATGCGCTAACTGATTTTGAAATAGAGATAGAAACACCTGCTCATTTAAAATTGTCTAGTAATTTAGGAGAAGAACAAAATGAATCAAGCAACAACAAAAACTATTATTTTTTAAAAGCTACAAATAAGCAGGAAGCCGTTCTTTATTTACAGACAAAAAACACATTTAATACCTACAAAAATGAACTAATTGAAGTGAGTTGCGGAATTGACGAGATAAAAGTAAACGAGACAAAAAAAGCAGAAATCATTGATAAAATCACTCGTTTTACAGCTGAAAAACTTGGAAAATCGTTTACCCATAAAATACTTATTTCACAAGAAGATTATCAACGTCAGCCGTTTTATGGACTCAATCAACTTCCTGGATTTTTAAGTCCTTTTCCAGATGAATTTATGTTTGAACTTAAATTTTTAAAAGCGTATTTGAACAATTATCTGAAAGAAAATTTACAACTAAATCCTAGAAATGAAGCATGGATATATGATGGAATTCAAGTTTTTTTGATGATGAATTATATCGAAAAATATTATCCAAATAGTAAAATGACCGGTAATTTAGCCGACTTAAAAATCCTTAAGTCCTATCATTTTATTAATTTACCGTTCAATCAACAATACAATTATTTACAAATGTTGATGGCTCGAAAAAATTTAGACCAAGCACTAAATGAGCCAAAAAACAAATTGATAAAATTTAACGAACAAATTGCCAATAAATATAAAGCAGGTTTAAGTTTAAACTATTTAGATAATTTTCTAGGCAATCAAATTGTGAATTCAAGCATAAAAGAATTCATGTTGCTTAACCAATACTCTAGCTCAAATACAAGACAATTTGAAACCATTTTAGAAAAAAATGCATCTCAAAATATCGATTGGTTTTTTAAAACTATGGTTGAAAGTCGTGATCTTATTGATTTTAAATTCGGTAAAGTCACCAAGACTAAAGATGCTTTTTCGTTTTCAATAATTAATAAAACAAATACAAATGTTCCCATCTCTTTGTACCAATTGAAAAACAATACAATTGTAAACAAAATGTGGTTTCAAAATATTAAAACCGATTCAATAATTACAATTCCAAGATTGGGAGCCGATAAAATTGTACTTAATTATAATAATGAAGTTCCAGAATATAATTTACGTAATAATTGGAAATCATTTAATGGTTTTTTCTTTAACAACAGACCCTTCAAATTAAATTTTTTTAAAGATTTAGAAGAACCGCATTATAACCAAATATTTTATGTTCCTGAAGTGGAATTTAATGCCTATGACGGAGTTGCATTAGGTTTAAAAATCAATAACCGATCTGTTTTAAATAAACCATTTACTTTTAGTGTTTCACCAATGTTATCTACAAATACTGGAACACTTATTGGGAAATTTAATACAATGATTGAAGATAATATAAGAGAAAAAGGGAAATTGTACAATATCAGATATATCCTTACTGGAAGTCGTTTTCATTATGCACCAAATGCTTTTTATACCAATTTAGTTCCAATTGTTCAATTCCGATTTAGAGATGAAAATTTACGCAGAAATAAGTCTGAACTTATTCAATTGAGGCAAGTCTACATCAATAGAGAAAAATCGGCATATACACTTGATTCAAGTACTGAAAACTATAATATTTTTAATGCTAAATACAGCAATTTTCAATCAGAAGGAACTAAACATTTTTATTATTCTAATGATTTCCAACTATCTAGTTCATTCGGAAAAATAGCTACTGAAGTGCACTATCGAAAATTATTCGAGAACAATCGTCAAATAAGTTTGAGATATTTTTTTGGTGCATTTATGTATAGAAGTACCAATTCAGATTTTTTTAGCTTCGGTTTGGATCGCCCTAATGATTATATGTTTGATTATAATTTACTTGGACGCAGTGAAGCTACTGGAATTTATAGCCAACAATATGTGTATGCAGAGGGAGGATTCAAATCAAAATTAGAGGATCGATTTGCAAATCAATGGATGAGCACCATCAACGGTACTTTTAATGTTTGGAATTGGATTCAAGTCTATGGCGATTTAGGTATGATGAAAAATAAACATAGAGCACCACAATTTGTATATGATTCAGGTTTGCATTTAAATCTTGTTCCCGATTATTTTGAGTTGTTTTTACCCGTTTATTCCTCAAATGGATTTGAATTAAATTCGAATAATTATGGTGAAAAAATCAGATTTGTAGTAACGTTAAATCCAAAAACTTTAGTGTCGCTTTTTACCCGAAAATGGTTTTAATATAAAAACACAGATTTTTTTACGAAATTCACAACCATAACTACCTAATTATTGAATTCATTGGTTTTTTTAAACCAAAACCTTTGATAAATTAGTAATAATTAAAAAAAAGAAGTCGGTCATATTGTTTTTAATTCGGATTTAATTAAATTTGTTAAATTATCAATTTCGTAGTAACGTTTATGGAAAAAGCAATTACATCTGAAGTAGTCTCGTTTGAAGATTTTAAAAATGAAGTCCTCAATGATTATAAAATTGGGCGTATCAGTAGAGAATGTAGCTTATTAGGTCGAAAAGAAGTCTTAACTGGAAAAGCCAAATTTGGTATTTTTGGAGACGGTAAAGAAGTACCTCAATTAGCTATGGCAAAGTCTTTTTTAGAAGGTGATTTTCGCTCAGGCTATTATAGAGATCAAACTTTCATGATGGCTATTGGACATTTAACTTTAGAACAATTTTTTGCTGGTTTGTATGGACACACCGATATAAATTTTGACCCAATGAGCGCCGGACGTCAAATGGGCGGTCACTTTGCAACACATTCCTTAGACGAAAACGGAAATTGGAACAACTTAACACAACAAAAAAATTCAAGTTCAGACATCTCTCCTACTGCTGGACAAATGCCTCGTTTATTAGGATTAGCACAAGCTTCAAAAATTTATAGAAATGTTTCTGGAATTGATCAAACTAACTTTTCAAAAAATGGAAATGAAGTAGCATGGGGAACCATCGGAAATGCTTCCACTTCTGAAGGATTATTCTTTGAAACAATTAATGCTGCTGGCGTTTTACAGGTGCCAATGGTAATGAGTGTTTGGGATGATGAGTACGGTATTTCTGTCCATGCACGTCATCAAACTACCAAAGAAAATATCTCCGAAATTTTAAAAGGATTTCAAAGAGATGCTGATAATAAAGGATACGAAATTTTACGAGTAAAAGGTTGGGATTACCCATCCTTAGTAGAAACCTATCAACAAGCAGCAGAAATTGCGCGTGAAGAACACGTTCCTGTTCTTGTTCATGTTCAAGAATTAACCCAACCACAAGGACACTCAACTTCAGGAAGTCACGAACGTTATAAAAACGAAGCGCGTTTGGCTTGGGAAACAGAATTTGACTGTTTGGCTAAAATGAAAACATGGCTAATTGACAACAATATTGCCACATTAGAAGAGTTAGATACCATTGACAATCAGGCTAAAAAAGATGTTTTAGAAGGAAAGAAAACGGCTTGGTCTAACTTTATAAACCCTATAAAAGCAGAACAACAAGACTTAGTTGCTCTATTTCATACAATCGCTTCTCAAAGTGCAAATAAAGTATTTATCGAGAAAATTGCCAATGAGGTTGCTTCAATAAAAGAGCCTATTCGTAAAGATATTCTGAGTGCTGCAAGAAAAGTATTGCGTTTGATTATTACTGAAAATTCTCGTGCAACTTTAGCAACTTGGATTGAAGATTATTCAACCAAAATTCAACCAAAATTTAGTTCGCACTTATTTTCACATTCAGAAAAATCAGTAAGTAATATAAAAGAAATTCCAGCTACTTATGATGCCTCTGCAGAAGAGGTTGATGCGCGTTTAGTTTTAAGAGATAATTTTGATGCTATTTTTTCAAAATATCCTGAAACGCTTATTTTTGGTGAAGATTCAGGTAATATTGGTGATGTAAACCAAGGTTTAGAAGGAATGCAAGAAAAATATGGTGAATTGCGTGTTGCCGATGTAGGAATTCGTGAAGCTACAATTTTAGGTCAAGGTATTGGAATGGCAATGAGAGGATTGCGTCCTATTGCCGAAATTCAATATTTAGATTATTTATTATATGCTATTCAAATCATGAGTGATGATTTAGCAACCTTACAATATAGAACAGCTGGACGTCAAAAAGCACCTTTAATTATTAGAACGCGTGGACATCGCTTAGAAGGTGTTTGGCATTCAGGTTCGCCCATGGGGATGATCATTAATGCAATTCGAGGCATCCATGTTTTAGTTCCTAGAAACATGACCAAGGCGGCCGGTTTCTACAATACCCTTTTAGAATCTGACGAACCTGCTTTAGTTATCGAATGTTTAAATGGTTACCGCTTAAAAGAGAAAATGCCTACAAATTTGGGCGATTTCAAAACGGCTATTGGCGTGGTTGAGACAATCAAAAAAGGATCGGATATAACTTTAGTTGGTTATGGTTCAACTTTGCGATTAATAGAACAAGCTGCTAACGAATTAGAATCGGTTGGAATTAGTGCGGAAATTATTGACGTTCAATCGTTATTGCCTTTCGATATCAATCATGATATTGTGAAATCGGTTGCAAAAACAAATCGTTTATTAGTAATTGACGAAGACGTTCCTGGCGGAGCTAGTGCTTATATTTTACAAGAGATTATTGAAAATCAGAAGGCGTATCAACATTTAGATAGTGCACCACAAACATTAACTGCAAAACCTCACAGACCGGCCTATGGAACTGATGGCGATTATTTTTCTAAACCATCTGCCGAAGATATTTTTGAAAAAGTATATGCAATTATGAATGAGGCAAATCCTTCAAAATATCCAAATTTATATTAATGCAAATAGCCGTCATTGATAATTACGATAGTTTTACCTACAATTTAGTCCACTATTTAGAAGATTTAAATGCCAAGGTTACTGTTTTTAGAAACGACGAATTTGAATTAAAAGAGTTAGAAGTTTTTGATAAAATAGTTTTATCGCCAGGCCCAGGAATTCCAAGTGAGGCAGGCTTGTTGAAAGAAGTTATACAAACTTATGCTAAAACCAAAAGTATTTTAGGAATTTGTTTGGGTTTACAAGCAATTGGAGAGGTTTTTGGTGGAACATTAGTTAATTTAGAAAAGGTATATCACGGCGTTGCTTCAAAAATTACGATTATTGAAAACGATTATATTTTCAATGATTTGCGAAACGAAATTAAAGTAGGACGATACCATTCTTGGGTGATTTCAAACGACAATTTCCCGCAAAATTTGATCATTACTTCAGTTGACGAAAACAAACAAATCATGTCAGTTAAACATAGCGTTTACAATGTTCGAGGCGTACAATTCCATCCAGAAAGTATTCTTACGCCAGATGGAAAAAAAATATTAGAAAATTGGTTGAATAATTAATTACCGAGTAAACACTAATTTATTTCCTTGTGATAAATTACTGTCAAATGCATACCCTTCATAGTTGAACCCTTTTAAATCATCGACTGTTTCAGCATTTGTATCTATGATGTATCGAACCATTAAACCTCTGGCTTTTTTGGCAAAAAACGAAATCATTTTGAGCTTTCCGTCTTTATAATCTTTAAATTCTGGAGTGATTACAGCTACTTTTAAATTTTTAGCATCAACCGCAGAAAAATATTCGTTACTGGCTAAATTCACAAATAACTCATTTTCATTTAATTCTGAATTTAAATAATCTTTCACTGATTTTTTCCAAAATTCGTATAGATTTTTTTTAGTACCAATTTGTATCGATGTGCCCATTTCTAGACGGTAGGCTTGCATTAAATCTAAAGGTTTCAATACACCATACAATCCAGATAAAATGCGTAATTTATCTTGTAAAACGGTAACTTTCTCAACAGGTAACGAATACACATCTAAACCGGTATATACTTCGCCATCAAAAGTATAAATTGCGGGTCGTGCATTTTCTGGTGTAAAAGGAAGTTGCCAATCTTGATTTCTTTGCCAATTTAAATCTGCTAATTTCTCAGAAATATCCATCAATTCCATCAATTGTTTGGGCTTTATCTTTTTTAAGGTTTTCTGAATGGTTTCAGCTTGTTTTAAAAAAACTGCTTCCGAAACTAATGTAGTAGGAAGTGCTTTGTCTAAATTTAATGATTTTGCTGGAGAAATAACAATTTTCATACTATAAAATTAGAATTAAAATTATGAAGTTATTAAGTTTCTTCGGTAAACGTTTGAGCTTTTGAATAGACCCTCCATTTTTCAATACATTCTTGTAAATCTTGTGGAATTGTCGTATCAAAACGTAAAAATTCTTTGGTAATTGGGTGTTCAAAACCAAGTGTTTTAGCATGAAGTGCTTGTCTTGGCAAGGTTTTAAAACAATTATCAATAAACTGTTTGTATTTAGTAAACGTTGTCCCTTTTAAAATGGCATTACCGCCATAACGTTCATCGTTAAAGAGTGTATGACCAATGTGTTTCATATGAACCCTAATTTGGTGTGTTCTACCTGTTTCTAATTGACAAGAAATTAAGGTAACGTAGCCAAATCGTTCCAAAACTTTAAAATGAGTAACCGCTGGCTTTCCTTTTTCATCACTTTCGTGAACCGCCATTTGCATTCGATTGGTATCGTGGCGCCCAATATTTCCCTCGATAGTACCTTCTTCTTCCTCAATATTTCCCCAAACTAAAGCAACATATTCTCGTTCTGACGTTTTTTCAGCAAATTGTTGTGATAGATAAGCCATCGCATGTTCAGTCTTAGCTATTACTAACAAACCTGTGGTATCTTTATCGATACGATGAACTAACCCCGGACGATCCGAACTATTCATTGGTAAATTTTCAAAATGATAAGCCAAAGCATTCACCAAAGTGCCCGAATAATTTCCGTGACCTGGATGCACCACCATTCCTGCTGGTTTATTAACGACCAATAATTGATCATCTTCAAAAACAATATCTAGTGGAATATTTTCTGGCGTAAGCAATTGCTCGTAGGTAGGATGTGCTAAAACCAATCGCACTATATCCCCCGCTTTTACTTTATAATTTGACTTTACCGCAACATCATTTACTAAAATAGAGCCCGATTCTGCCGCTTGTTGAATTTTATTTCGCGTCGTATTTTCAATCAAATTCATCAAAAATTTATCCACTCGCAAAGGAGATTGTCCCTTTGCAGCTTCAAAACGATGGTGTTCAAATAATTCGTCTTCTAACTCGTTTTCCGTTTTATAATCCGCCATTATTTTCTTTAAATTCAACTGGTTGATCTTCAATCGGAGTATCCGATGGCACTAAAGTATCTGTAGGTTCTTCTGAACTAAACGTTTCTTCATTAAAGACTTCTTTTCCATCACCCAATACAAAATCTAATGTCGAATTTTTCTTTACAATATCACCCGCTCTCAAACGTCTTCCGTTTTGATAAATTTGTAACACAACATCCTTTGCAATATGAGGTTTATAGGTTATTTTACCTTCTTTTAAGGTTAATGATTTTATAGTTGCTAAAATTTGGCGATAGGTTTTGTCTTTAAATTCTGGAATTTCAATATTAGTAAATTCACCAGCATTTAATTTTACATATATTTTTCGTCCGTCTTTAACTAAACTTCCCGCTTTTGGATCTTGCTCCAAAATAGTAAAAGGTGGAAATTCAGGATTAAAATCAACAGTATCCAATAAAAACACTTCTAAATCAATATCGTTTAGTTTTTCTTCTGCAATTTCTAATTTCATTTTAGATAAATCGGGCACTTTAATTTCTTGCCCATGATTTGTTCTAAAATCTAAAAATAAAATCAACAAAAATGTAAAAGCAGTAACAATAGCAGCCGCAATGAATGCTTGAAGAAAAAAGGTTTTACTAGTGATATATTTAAACAAACTCATACTATTAGGATATTTTAGCAAAGATATAAAAATTGAAAACATTATAGGTTTCAATTTGCTTTGTTTTACACTAAAAATTAAAAGAATAAATCCTTTAAAATATATTTACTAAATTCTAAAGAAATAATGTAATTTTGTTATACCAAAACAAGAAAAAGTAGATGAAAAACGTAGCCATCGTAATGGGAGGTTATTCCAGCGAATATAAAATATCACTTACCAGTGGTAATGTTGTGTTTAACAATATTAATCGAACTAAATTCAATCCGTATCGCATTCATATTTTTAAAGAAAAATGGGTGTATGTAGATGAAAATGATGCCGAATTTCCTATTGACAAGAACGATTTTTCAATAACTATAAATGGTTCAAAAATCAGTTTTGATGTTGTTTTTAATGCCATTCACGGAACTCCAGGGGAAGATGGTTTACTGCAAGCTTATTTCGAATTATTAAATATCCCACAAACATCTTGCGATTATTATCAAGCAGCGTTAACCTTCAATAAACGGGATATGTTGTCTGTTTTAAAACCATACGGAATCAAAACGGCGGAATCTTTTTATTTGAATTTGGGAGACGAAATTAACGTAGACGCGATTTTATCTAAAGTGGGATTACCTTGTTTCGTAAAGCCCAATAAATCAGGTTCAAGCTTCGGAATTTCGAAAGTTAAAACTAGAGAAGAATTTCTTCCAGCTATTGAAAATGCTTACAAAGAAGACGACGAAATCATCATAGAAAGTTTCTTGGACGGAACAGAAGTTTCGGTTGGTGTAATCAACTATAAAGGAACGATTACGGTTTTACCCATTACTGAAATCGTATCAGAAAACGACTTTTTTGATTATGAAGCAAAATATTTGGGCAAATCCAAAGAAATTACGCCAGCCAGAATTTCGGACGAATTGAAGGTAAAAATAGAAACCGTAGCTAAAAGAGCTTACGAAGTATTGAAAATGAAAGGTTTCTCACGAAGTGAATTCATTATTGTAAACAATGAACCTCATATGTTAGAAATGAATACGATTCCAGGTCTAACTACCGAAAGTATTTTACCGCAACAAGCTCGCGAAGCCGGAATTTCGTTACCAGAATTATTTGAAAACGCTATTGAATTGGCTTTAAATAAGTAATCATGAAAAAAGCAATATTTCCAGGTTCATTTGACCCCATTACCAACGGCCATTTTGATATTATCAAAAGAGGCGTTTCTTTATTTGATGAAGTAATTGTAGCGATTGGTGTCAATGCTGAAAAAAAATACATGTTTTCGTTAGAAGATAGAAAACGTTTTATTGAAGAAGCTTTCAAAGACGAACCTAAAGTTAAAGTCATCACCTACTCGGGTTTGACGATAGATTTGTGTAAAAAAGAAAATGCAGAATTCATCTTACGTGGATTAAGAAACCCAGCTGACTTTGAGTTTGAAAAAGCAATTGCACATACAAACAGAATTATGTCGAAAATAGAAACGGTCTTCTTATTAACAGCCGCTCGAACGTCTTTTATTTCCTCAAGCATAGTGCGTGATGTATTACGAAACGGTGGTGATGTCTCGCAATTGGTTCCTGAAGCGGTTTTAAATAAGAAATAATTCTAACACGAATTTACTAATTTTCACTAATTCATTTGTGCTAATTCGTGAAATTTGTTTTTAATTTTCAAACACAATCAACTTCTCCTTGATTATTAAATTCGAAAAGTTAAATTCTTCTTTTATCCATTCCAAGGTTTTGGGTTGAAAAATAAACACATGCGTAAAATCATCCTTGTAATACCAATTTTCAAATGGCTTTTGGTTGTTATAAACCTCCGTTTTGCAATATAATTTACCATTTGGAAGTAGTAAACTTTTCAATAATTCAAATTCTTTGTAAGGTTGATGAAAATGCTCCATAACTTCGCAACACGAAACGTAATGATATTTTTCATTCAAAAGTGATGGTTCATTTGCAAAAAACAAATCGTAATTCTGCACTTGATAACCTTTATCAATCAACATTTTAGCAATTACAGGACCTGTTCCTGATCCAAAATCCAAACCTTTAGCTTCAGTAGTGAAATCGTGTAAAACGGCATCCACTATTGGTGAAACAAAGTTTTGATAGCGTTCATCATAAATATCATTATTGTGTTTTTCGTAATGCTCTTTCTCGGCATCTGCGGTTAAAAAAGTGTGTTTTGGTCTGAAAATCCCATCGCAAATTTTGCACTTATAAAACAAATGCTTGGGTTTATCGCAAAAAAGCGATGCAGTGGAATTACATAATGGGCAATTGTACGTAATCATTTACTCCTCCTCTTTCTTAATCACCTTTCTTGCAACCTCAATTTTATACTTCTTCCCTTTCATTTTCTCGTCTTTGATGTTTTGCAATAACGGTTTAACCTTTGGATATTTCACAGCCACAAACGAAATAAAATCTTTGACTTCGATCAATCCAATATCGTCTTTTTCAAGTTTTCCTTTTTGCGAAAAGAAACCTACTATGTCAATTTTATTCAACTTGTTTTTCTTTCCTCCGCTGATGTAAAGGGTTTGATATAAAGGTGCTTTGGGCAATGATTTCGCATTAGAAACATCTAATCGACGTTTGCCATAATCAAAATAATCGGATTTCTTTTCGGTTTCGTGAATCAATACGTATGCAGTTCCTGTTGCTAACATACGAGCGGTTCTTCCGTTTCTGTGGGTGAATTCATCTTCTTTTGCGGGTAAATGGTAATGAATTACGTGTTTCATTTCAGGAATATCCAAACCACGCGCACCTAAATCAGTCGTAATCAAATACGAAACACTTCCATTTCTGAACTGAATCAAAGCACGTTCACGCTCGTCTTGGTCTAATCCGCCATGATAATATGTGGAAATAATGCCTTTTTGAGTTAACATTTCATGAATGCGTTCTACTGCTTCTCTATGGTTGCAAAAAATAATCGCAGCTTCTGAATTTAAAGAACAAATCAACTGAAACAACGCATCAATTTTATCTTTCGATTTCGAAAATACGATGCGAACATCTAAATTATCGTTCTGTTTTTGGTTCGGAATAAAATCGATTACTTTCGGATCAATTACTTTGGTATATTTCGGAATTTCCACACCTGAAGTCGCAGAAACTAAAATACGTTTATTGGCTTTCGTGATTTTTCCAATGATATAGGACATTTCTTCATGGAAACCCAATTGTAAAGACTTGTCAAATTCATCTAACACATACGTTTTAATGTTATCGGTGGCAAAACTTCCTCGGTCTAAATGATCGGCAATTCTTCCTGGTGTCCCAATTAATAGCGCTGGTGGATTACTCAAATTATTGATTTCAATATCAATTGAATGACCACCATAACACGTATTGACTTTGCAATGCGTACCCATTTTTTTCCAAACCTGTTCAATTTGCAAACCTAATTCGCGCGAAGGCACTAAAATTAAGCATTGCACCCCTTTCACCTCTTCTTCTAATAATTGAAAAATAGGCAATAAAAAGGCTAAGGTTTTCCCAGAGCCTGTAGGAGAAAGCAATAAAATATTATCTTCATTCAAAATAGCTTGTTGGGCTACTTCTTGCATTTTATTTAGACTTTGAATACCAAGATTCAATAGCACATTGTTGGAATATGGATTTTGACTCATGCGGCAAAGATAGTGATGATTGTTGATTATAGCTATTTCTTAATTTGTAAATAAAATCACCGTTCTGTCATTTCGACGAAGGAGAAATCTCATAATCTGATTTTCTTTATGCGATTTCTCCCTTTGGTCGAAATGACAAATTAGAAAATAATCCTCAAAAACAATTCCATACAAAAGAGATATTTTGTTTAAAAAACTTTATTTTTGAAACTCAAATACCGTTATGCTATGCGTTTTTTAACTATAAGTTTGCTTTTCTTTTCGATTTCCATGTTTTCACAAAACGATTTATCCTCACCTTTTGAACGAGGCAATGGCAATCAATCTACTACGTATGAAGATTGTATAGCGTTTTATGAACAATTAGACGAACGTTTTGCCAACATACAAATGATTCAAAAAGGTACAACTGATAGCGGAAGACCTTTGCATTTAGTGCTTTTTTCGAGCGAAGGTAAATTTGATTTTGACGAATATTTTACTAAAAATAAAGCTGTAATTTTAATCAACAATGGCATTCACGCTGGCGAACCTGACGGAATTGATGCTACGATGATGCTAATGCGCGATTTAGCCATGGGAAAAATTAAAACGGCTAAAAACACCTTTATTGCTGCTATTCCGGTGTATAATGTGGGTGGTATGTTGAATCGAAATTCGTATTCAAGAGCCAATCAAAACGGTCCAGAAGAATATGGTTTTAGGGGAAATGGGCGTAATTATGATTTGAATCGCGATTTTATTAAATCGGATACTAAAAATTCAAGAAGTTTCCAAAAACTGTTTACAGAGTTAAATCCTGATATTTTCATAGACAATCACGTTTCAAACGGCGCGGATTATAAATATACATTCACTTGCATTGCGACCCAACACGAACGTTTGGGAAACAAATTAGGTGACTTTTTTATTAACGAATTATATCCTTCGGTGGTAAAAGACATGTACAAAAAGAAGATCGACGTGGTGCCGTATGTAAATATTCACGGTGATATGCCAGATAAAGGTTTTGAACAATTTAGGGATACCCCGAGATATGCTACAGGTTACACCACTTTATTTCATACTTTAGGATTTGTTCCAGAAACACACATGTTGAAAATCTATAAAGAACGTGTAAAAGTTACCTACGAATTTATGGTCAGCACGATTAATTTTGCAGATGCAAATTGGCAAAAAATCAAGCAAATGCGAAAAGATGCTTTGAATGAATATCAAGTTGGAATGCAATACCCGTTGGATTGGGCAATTGATTCGACCAAAGTGTCATATATAGATTTTAAAGGGTATCAAGGAGGTTACAAGCCAAGTGCTATTTCTGGAAAAGACCGATTGTATTTCGACAAAAGCAAACCTTTTACCAAGAAAATTCCGTTTTATGGGAATTATAAACCAACGAAATTCGTCAACATTCCAAAAGCGTATATTATTCCGCAATCGCAATGGCAAGTTTTAGACCTATTGGAATTAAATAATATCAATGCACATCGTCTTCAAAAAGATACGGTAGTTGAAGTAGAATCCTATAAAATTGAAAGTTATCAAACGTCAAAATCGCCTTATGAAGGGCATTATGGACATTACAATACGAAAGTATCCAAATCTACTCAAAAAGTGAAATTTTTTATGGGCGATTATGTATTTTACACGAATCAACCGGGCGTGAAATATTTAATGGAAACCTTAGAACCTGAAGCGGTAGACAGTTATTTTAATTGGAACTTCTTCGACCCTATTTTACAACAAAAAGAAGGCTATTCAAGTTATGTTTTTGAAGATTTAGCTAAAGAATTCTTAGATAAAAATCCAAAAATAAAAGCTGAATTAGAACAAAAGAAACAAAATGACAAAGCTTTCGCTGAAAACGGTGTAGCACAATTGGATTGGGTGTATAGACAATCGCCTTATTATGAAAAAGCGCATTTGCAGTATCCTGTTTACATGATAAGGTAATTTTAAACACGAATTTCACTAATTAAATTTGTGAAAATTAGTGAAATTCGTGTTGATTCCTAAACCACTTTCTCTGTTTCAAACAACAGCTTAATATTCTCGTAGGAATTTTCTAATAACATCGGAATATTCTTTGGGTTCACCCACTCTACTTTCTCGATGCCTTCATCGGCTTGACCTTGTGGTGTGCCTTCAAATTTGGTGCGCATTTCAAACCATTGCGTAATTTTTAGTTTGTAGCGTCCGTTGCGTTTGAAAATATGGTAGGTTTTTTGCAGTTTTTCGGTAATGACTAATCCGGTAACACCCGTTTCTTCTTCTACTTCTCTAATGGCGGTTTCTTCTATGGTTTCGTTTTTTTCCATGCCGCCTTTTGCCAAATCCCATTTACCGTTTCTAAAAATAAAAAGTACATCGCCGTCTTTGTTATAAACCAATCCGCCACCTGCTTTTTCAACAGGTAATTTAGCACGAAGCGTTTTCATAATTAATTTCTCATCAGGATGATATAGAAACGCTTTCTGAATTTTATGCTGAAATATTTTAACGATCAACTTCTTGATATCAACACTTTCTAATAAAAAAAGTTTGAAATCGGTTTCTTTTTGAACCTGATTTGTCAAAAAAAGTGGCTTATCGTTCACAAAAACTTTATACATTTGCAATATGATTTTTAATAACAACACAGCACAACAAACAGCCGAATTGCTTTTACAAATAAACGCAATTAAATTAAATTCCAAAAATCCTTTTACATGGGCTTCAGGCTGGAAGTCTCCAATTTATTGCGACAACCGCATAATCCTTTCATTTCCAGCGGTTAGAAACTATGTGCGCGATGAATTTGCAAAACATATTGAAGAGAAATTTGGCAAACCAGACGTAATTGCCGGTGTTGCAACAGGTGCAATTGGTATCGGAATTTTAGTTGCCGAAGCAATGGGATTGCCTTTTGTATACGTTCGACCTGAACCAAAAAAACACGGAAGACAAAACCAAGTAGAAGGTTTTTTACAAAAAGGACAAAGTGTTGTTGTGGTAGAAGATTTAATTTCAACAGGAGGAAGTAGTTTATTAGCTGTTGAAGCATTGCGTAATGAAGGTGCTAATATCAAAGGAATGGCAGCGATTTTTACTTATGGATTTGCCGTTTCAAAGGAACGTTTTGAAGCAGCAAATTTGAATGTTTTCACGCTATGTAATTATGAAAATTTATTACAGAAAGCCGTTGATAAACAATATGTTTCAGAAAACGAATTGGAAACTTTAAGTGCTTGGAACGCTAATCCTGCGGAGTGGAACATAGAAGTTTAGTCTGAAAAGAATATCATTTAGGCGGAAAACCTGTAACTTGAAACTTGAAACAATAACAAACAAAAATCATATGAACTTAGAAAGTCCAAAAGTAAACGTAGCAAAATCGGCTGAATATTTATTCAACGCTTTGAACGACGTAAAGAATTTCGAAAAATTAATGCCTGAGAATATCGCAAAATTTGAAGTAATCGACGAAAATTGCTTCGAATTTGGATTAAAAGGAATGCCCGAAATTAAATTGGTAAAAAAAGGCGGAACTCCAAATTCTCAAATTGTTTTAGGAGCAGCTTCAAGTAAATTACCTTTTACTTTGACCGCAAACTTAACCGAAGTAAACGATACAACTGATGTTCAATTAGTGTTTGAAGGTGAGTTTAACCCAATGATGGCGATGATGATTAAAGGGCCTATCACAAAATTTATTGAAACTTTGGCTGAAAATATGGGGAAATTATAATTCCGTATTTTAAATAAAAATGAAAGTCCGTTTAAAAACGGACTTTTTTTATGTAGTTTTCAAAGCTTCGATCAGTAAATCGATATCTTCTTTCGTATTGAAATGACTGAATGAAATGCGTACACTTGGTTTTATAACTTCTTCTGGAGATAAAAATTCGGCTAAAACGTGCGATGGTTTAACGCTTCCGCTTTGACAAGCACTGCCGCGTGAAACGGCAATTCCTTTCATATCTAACGTAAATAACAACATTGAAGTCTTTTCTTCCGATAAGGGTAATTGGACATTCAAAAGGTTATAAAACGTGTTTTCTCCGTTAATTTTGACTGCGGGAAATACTTTTTTTAATTCCGAATAACAATACTCTTTTAAATCGGAAATGTAATTGGTATCATTTTCTAAATTCGCATGAGCTAATTCAAAAGCTTTTGACATTCCCACGACTTGATGAACCGCTTCGGTTCCGGCACGCATGCCTTTTTCTTGTTCGCCACCAAAAATCATCGGTTGTAACATCGAATTCTTTTTAATATAAGCAAACCCAATGCCTTTTGGACCATGAAATTTATGTGCAGAAGCTACTAAAAAATCGATTCCCAACTCTTGTACATCTATATTCGTTTTTCCGATAGATTGCACCGTATCACAATGAAAAAGTGCGTTTGCATATTGGCATAGGTCTGAAACACGTTTGATGTCTAAAATCGTACCTATTTCGTTATTTACATGAATTAACGAAACCAAAGTAGGAACATCTGAAGGTAATTTCGCTGCTAAATCTTGATAATCGATATTTCCATTTGGTAAAATTGAAATATATTCAACTTGAATACCGAATTCTTTTGCTAAATGTTCGACCGTATGCAACGTAGCGTGATGCTCAATTTTAGTCGTGATGATGCGTTGAATCCCTAAATCTTTAACAACGCTGGTCAAAATCCAATTCGTAGCTTCGGTGGCACTTGATGTGAAAATAATTTCAGAAGCTTGTGCATTTAATAATTTAGCAATGGATTTTCGTGAAGATTCTAACAAAGTCTTAGCGCTTCGACCAAAACTATGCGTAGAAGATGGATTTCCAAAATCATTTTGAAGCACCTCAAGCATAACTGAAATAACTTCAGGATGAATGGCAGTGGTTGCAGCATTATCTAAATACACTTTTTTCATTTGAGGCATTTAATTGTTTTCTTAAAGGACAAATGGAATTCGCACATATAAATTGGTAAAAAAATATTTAGTGCTCATTTCATGCTACAAAGATACAAATCATTTTATTTTAGAAACTTTAAAAATGAATTACGTTTAAAATACCATACTTTAGTAAAATAATAAATTAAAACCGCTATTTTTGCTTTTTAGTTTAAAAGAAAAACTACGCTAATACTTATGAAAAAACTATTATTTTTAATTGCTTCTATTCTTTTTTTACAAGCTTGTGACGATGGAGATATTACATTAGAATCATTTGATTTTGAAACAGCAACCGTTCAAAGTTGTCCCGCTAATAACTTGGTTTTTAAAATTAATGAAAATGAATTATTGCTTTTAAATATCCCAACTAGTAGTTTTGCAAATGAAGAAACGCCGGATGGTAGACCTAGAATCGTAGCTGTAAATAGTACCAATAAAATAATTTATCGAATCTATTCTGATAATTTAAATACTACTAGCATTTGTAGCATACTTCCGCCAGCAACTCCTGTTGTAACAAATGAATGGAACGCTTCTGGAGGAAGCATAGAAATAATTACCGATAAATTATTTGCTGCTGATGGCATAACAGTAACTGGTTATACTCACAACATTCGTTTTGTAAACGTGAATTTTTCAAATACTGAAAATTCGTTCAGTTTTACTTCTTATAATTTTGGAAATCACAGAACGAGTTTATAATTTCATTTAGAAAAATTACTTCACATTTTGTTTGATATAGACTTCGGTTGCACCTAATCCATATTTTTGATAGTTTGCGTCTTGGAACGAAATGTTATCATAACGCCCCAATAAAAAATCTAAATCCGTTTTCAAAACTCCTTCTCCAACACCGTGAATGAAAACTAGTTTTGGCATTCTATTTTTTATTGCAAAATCGAGCTGTCGTTTTGCAGTTTCAAGTTGTAATGTCAAAATATCATAGTTGCTCATGCCGCGTTTTGAAGGTACTAATTTTTCAATGTGCAAATCAACTTCTAACACAAATTCATCCTTGCGAGATTTCTTTTCTTTAACAAAACTTCGTTTTTTTGGGAGCTCTTTTTCTTTTAATACCGAACTTAAACTTTGACTTGAAAAAAAACTACCTAAATCATTGGAATTATGTATTTTAACTAATTCGTTGACAAAAAATGTCATCATAAAACCATCGTTAGTTTCAATAGAAATAACCTCGTTTTTTATTGCAACAACTCTTCCTGAAATTGCTTCATCTAAAACCTCAACCTTATCACCTATTTCAAATATCTGTATAATTTTCATCCTCGTTTTTAGAAGGTATTTGTTTCATTAATCTGTATAATCCATACATAAAAACTGCTATTGCACCAATCATAATAAATTGATTGGGTTTAGATTTTGACTGCTCAAATAAAGCTATAATTCCAAAAGCTGCAATTATTAATATCGATATAAATTGTTTCATTATTTACAAAATTAAGAAATCAAAAGTACGGATTTTTTAGTGTAACTTTTTTTCTTTCGAACCTATTTTGATTTGATTTTAGATTTCAAATAAAATAAATAACAACTCATTAACAAATTATTTACAGTTCCGTTTTAAAGTTTGGCACGGCAATTGGAACTAACTAATCAAGCAACCTTTTTAGAAACGAGTTTTAAAATAGAGTTGCCTAATCTTTTAAATTATTGAATTATGAAATCAAAGATTCACGAATTCCGAAAACTAATTGAAAAATTTATGAGTAAAAAAATTACTTTATTATTAGTAGCCAGTATTCTTCTGGTAGGAAACATGGCATTAGCTTCAGAAAATCCTGTTTTTTCTGATAACACAAATAGACGAGGTTTTTACATTGATTATAGAGATGCCGAACCTATCCAATTTAAAGAGCGTGGTATTGAATTTATGTTATTTCCAAATGGAGAATTTGATTTCAATACAAGACCAATGAGACCAAGAATGAATAACACTTATGGTTCTCCAAGAGGAGCTTACTATGGAACAGCAGAAAGAGGTGTTAGAATTGAGCACGATAATTTTGGTAGAGTAAGACGCGTTGGAAATGTATACATCAATTATGACGTTTATGGAAGAGTAAAACGCATTGGAACAATATATATGAGCTACAACAGTTTTGCTGTAACAAGAGTGGGTAATATGAGAATTATTTATGACCGGAGAGGACGAATTGTAGATGTGTTTGGTTTTATAAACTATGCCAACAACGGTTATGTTTACAATCCAAGAGGAATTTATAATTCTGGAGGAAACAGTGGCTATGGCTACGCAGACGATTTTGATACTGACTATGGAAACGATGATGACTATTATTACTACAGAAAAGACGGCTCAAAAGCCAAGATGACTGAAGAAGATGTAACCGAAATCAAAAAAGAAGCATTAGAAATTAAAAAAGATAAATAGTTGGTTGGTTAGTTTGTTTTTAAATCCTGTGGATTCTGGGAAGATGAAGCAGGATTTTTTTATTTGAATACTTTCTTAAAAAAAGAAGTAATCACAAAATTAATATCGGAAGATATCTTTAAATAATAGCTTAATCCCAAATAGAAAATAGACACTAAAACCGATTTTAGTACAATATTTATAAAAGGGTGAAAATTAAAATCCCAATAATAAAAAACAAAAAAACTAACAATAACAATTACTAAAGAAAGTACTGTTTTAATAGTAAATGGAAATAATTTCAATTTTAAGACAACAAAAAGCAATTTTGCTACACTGTATAAAGTAATTGCAATTAAAGTAGCTAATGCAGCTCCATTCAAACCGAAATAAGGGATAAAATACATATTTAACAACACTATAAGCACCACCAAAAACACCCCTAGAATTAACACTGCTCGGTAGTATTTTGAATTGAAAATAATGGCATTGTTATTTCCTAAAATTAAATCAAAATATTTTGACAACCCAATGGTAAAAACAACAAATAAACCTTGACTATATTCAGGGGGCAACATCAAGTATAATTGATTAATGTTTACGAGAATTCCAATCAAAATCAAACCGCCAACAACTTGCAAAGTAATTGAAGATTTTTTATACAAATCGTTTAATTCTTGCCATTTATTTTCGCTCATCAACTTTGCTGTTATCGGATAAGTGATTTGGTGCATCGCTCTACTAGGTACAGAAATTACCATTGCAATAAAAATGGCTACCGAATAAAAAGCAATATTATCAATTTTCATATAATGCTTTATCATGTATTTATCAATATCCAACAACATATTGGCTATACTTGCCGATAAAATAATAAAAACCGTATAAGTCAGAATCGCTTTGCTTTGTTTTGGTGTTTTGAAATGTAAAACAATTTTCTTGACTTTATTAGCATAAAAAACAATCAACATGAGACTTATTCCATAGACCAAAACCAGTGAATAAATAAAATCGGATGGGGTAATGTATTCAAAATAGACTCCAAAAAGCAAAATGGTTATCAAAATTCGGACAAAAACTTCTTTTACAAAACTTCCAAAAACCGATTTCATGTGCGCACGCAACCATGCATAGAAAATTTCAAAATAGCCCATAAAAATTGCAATAATTGGAATAATCCAAACAAATGAATTAATAATAGGATTTTCTTGTGATTCATAAGCTGCAATGGCATCATAAAACACATAAAACAAAACCATTAATGGCGTAATAAAAAACAACGGAACCAGCAACATATAGGTCATGTAACTGTTTAACTCTTGTTCAGTCTTATTGTTTTCGTTAAAAAATTTAATCAACGTATTTTGGATTCCAAAAGACATAATAGGATACAAAATATTAGCAGCTGATAATACATAACCCGTTAATCCGAAATAATCTTTTCCTAAAAAATAGGGATACATAAACAAAGTATTCAATGCACCAATCCCAAAACCTAAAAAAGTTGTGATTGTGTTTCTAATTGATTGTTTGATGACGATTCCCATTAATAAGGTATGAAATTAAAAATTAGAATTCAGAAGTTTTGATAACTTCTCGGTCAATGATTTTCTGCTGTATTGCTGTAAACCTACTGGATAAACTTTTAAATTATTTTGTTGGAATTGCTCAAAACAAGTGAGTATTTGAGCCTTTAACGCTTCTAATTCGTTATATTTATAGAAAGTTCCAGTGTTGGTTTCCTTTATGATTTGAGCAAAATCAGCGTTTTCAGGTCCGATGGCGATAATTGGGCGTTCCGAAACCATATATTCAAACAATTTCCCAGGAATAATGCATTTGGTTTCATCAGAATCAATCTCGATAAGTAACAACACTTGAGCACTTCTCTGTTCAATTACAGCTTCATTATGCGGCAAATATCCAAGATAATTAACGTGGTTTTCCAACTTAAATTCTTTAATCGACTGCAATACCTCAGTACTCACCGCCCCTATTAACTTTAACTGAAATTTATGGTTGAATTCCGAATTTTCTTCAGTCAACTCTTGCAAGACTTTCCATAAAATTTGTGGATTTCGTGCCGACAAAAACGAACCAATATGTGCTAAAGTAAATTTATCGTCCAAAGGTTTTTTACTCACTACTTCCACATCATAACCGTTTGTAATGACCTCGATTGGTTTTGAAGTAATGACTTCAAATTCAGCTTTTGTAGTTGGTGAAGTAACAATAAGTTGGTCGCATGAGTTCATAACCTCTTTCTCTAACGCCTTGTGTTTGTTAGCAGCCCAAGAACTCAATTTCAATTGTTTATGATAGCCTATAGTTGTCCAAGGATCACGAAAATCGGTTAACCAAGTAATATTGAGCTCTTTTTTTAATTGTAACCCAATCAAATGCAAACTATGTGGCGGACCAGTAGTAATTATCGTATCTATTCGATGTTCTTGAAGATATTTTTTCAAAAACTCTACCGATGGGTTTACCCAAAAAACTCTTGCATCAGGAATAAAAACGTTGCCACGAATCCAAAGCATGGCTTTCTCTACAAACGATTGCTTTTTTTGATTTGGAATGATCCCAGAACTAATTTTTTTAGTCTTATTCTTTGAAAAAACTGAAGCCAATCCGTAAGGTTCAAAAATAGGTTGTTTGATGATAATTGCTTTATCCGAAACTTCACTTACTAATTTTTCATCAAGCAAAGGATAAGTAGGATTTTCAGGAATATAAACGTGTGGTTCAATGTTAAAATCGGGCAAATATTTGACAAATTTTAACCAACGCTGCACTCCCGGACCTCCTGCAGGTGGCCAGTAATAGGAAATGATGAGTATTTTTTTGGTTGGTTTCAATGTCAAGTTCAATTACAAATTCAATTTCAAAAATCAAAAATCGTTAATCATCAATATTAAATCTTCTTTTTTCTCTCCAAATAAACGCCAGCTCCAATTAATAAAAGCATTCCGATAGAACTTATTAAAGCAATGGTACTTCCAGTTTTTACCACTTGAGGTTCAAATTTAAATTCGATTTTGTGTTTTCCAGCTGGAAGTTGGATAGCTCTTAATACATAATTTGCTCTAAAAATACGAGTTTCATTTCCATCAACATAAGCTTTCCAACCGTTTTTATAATAATTTTCAGAGAATACTGCAAATCCATTTTTAGAATTTTCTGATGAATAAATTAAATGATTCGGTTTATGTTTTACTAACTGAATTGTTGCTATTGAATCTTTTGAAGTAATAAATCCCCCTTTAAAATATTTACCATTATCTTTAGATGTATCAATAACCGCCTCATTAGCTACGTCTAAATTATTTAAAGCTTTAATTTCTTCATCAGCAGATTTGACTACCTTTATTTTTGAAACAAACCAAGCATTGCCGTTAGCAAAAGGATTTGTAATTGGCACATCACCCTGACCTGTTGGTACAATCACATATTTTACATTGAGCATGTCTAAAACAGGATTACTTTTTGTAAAAGTAAGCGTTTGAAAATCAATTGAATTTCCTAATTCGTTGATATTTTTCTCCACATTATAATCAAACAATTGATCAAAGCGTCGAGGTCTTACGGCACTATAACCTCCAACCGATTTATGAAAATAAGATGTTCTGGCTTGCATTCTACCTTGAATTTCGTAGACTCTATAATTTGAAGTGTCTTTTAAAATATGATTATCCACCTCCGTAGGTTCAAAAGGCATATCAACTTCACGAGCAGATTTAAATTGGTCTGGATTGTTATACACATATCGTTTATCCACCACAAACAAATCGGCTACCATGAAAAAACCTACTGCTACAATTGCTGTTGTAGCGGCTAATTTATTTTTAATATATAACCAAAGTACCAAAGCAGCAACAGTTATCAATAACCCTGAACGCAACAAATCACTGGTATAGAAATTCATTCGATCTTCTTTAAGCGCATTGATAAAATTGATACCAAATGATTTATCCTGACTTTCGCCAAACATTTGCATCAATTGCTCATCCATCGCACCTGAAAAATTAAAGGCTCCTTTTGCCAAAAATAAAGCAACTATCAAACCTAAACTTGTGGCACTTGCTTTCCATAAACTAGTCCATTGCTTATCCTTGTCATTTGAGAAAAATGATTGTAAGCCCATAATGGCTAATACCGGAATACACAGTTCTAATACGACTTGTATCGAAGAAACTGCACGGAATTTATCATAAAACGGAACAAAATCAATAAAAAATCGAGTCAAACCATCAAAATTTTTACCCCATGAAAGCAGTAATGATACAATAGCTCCCGCTAAAAAAACATATTTAATTCTACGTTCATCATGAAACAAACCTAATAGAGCTAAAAAGAAAACTATTGCACCAATGTATGCCGGTGCAGCAACAATAGGCTGATCGCCCCAATAGGTTTTACCATAATATTCAACCGTTTGAAGGGCTTCAGCAGGCGTGGCACCATAATTTAATAAAAATGAATATAATGCCGAATCTTCTCCTAGGGTTTCGCTATTTCCACCTCCAAAAAGTCTTGGTGCAATTAAATTAAAACTTTCGGCAATTCCATAACTATATTCGGTAATATATTCATGCTCCATTGCGGAATTAGTGGTATTAATGGAACCATCGGGTTTAAAGGTTAATTCACTCTTTCCACGGATACTAAAATCGGTATATTCTGCAGTCGCCATTAGATTTGTGGCATTTGCTCCAAGTGCTAAAATTCCTGCAATAAGGAAGACACCAACTGTTTTTCCTAAATCTATATATTCTTTGCTCTTTATTGCAATTACACTATAATAAATTGCCATGATTAGCAATAAAAACAACAAATAATAAGTCATTTGGAAGTGATTTGCATTAATTTCTAATGCTGCAGCTACCATAGTAAGCAAACCTCCAATAATATACTTTCTTTGGAAAACTAACAAAACTCCAGCAACCACCATAGGCATATATGCGATGGCGTGTGCTTTTGCATTGTGTCCTACTCCTAAAATTATAATTAAATAGGTTGATAATCCAAAGGCTAAGGCACCAAAAAAAGCTTTCAACGGATCAACTTTTAAAACCATCAACAAAATATAAAAACCTAAAAAATAGAGAAACAAATAATCTGCTGGACGTGGCAAGAAACGCAATATATCGTCTAAAGCACCAATGGCATCATTTGGATATTTTGCTCCTAATTGATATGTTGGCATACCACCAAAAGCGCTATTCGTCCAGTAAGGTTCTTCATTTGATTCTGTTCTAAAATCATTTTGCTCCTTTGCCATTCCGGTATATTGAACGATATCGGATTGGAAAATTTTATTTCCTTGTAAAACCGGATAAAAATAGATGATGGACACTAAAACAAATCCGATAAGCACTAGTAAATGAGGAACAATTTTATTGATTTTTTTCATGGTTTTATAATAAAAATAATAAGATGCTAAAGTAACTAAAAAAAGGATATTGTTAAAATATCCTTTTGGTTAATGGGTAAAATAGGTTTATTTTATTTCTTCGTAATCAATATAATCTCCTACCACTTTCTTTTCCTTAGGCATGCTTTGCGTTGAATGAGAAGTAGTATTTTGTTGTTGTTCTTGTTGTTTTCTATACTGTTCTTGCATTTTCTCTTGCATTTTATTCACCGCTTTTTGCATTAATATAGGGGCGAAAATTCGCATCAAAAACTTAAATAAATAATAAAACAAAATGATGTAAAAAATAGTTTTTAATACACCTGAGCCTGAAGCCATTTCCATACAATCTAATTTTAAAATTCAAAAATACAGATATTGGTTGGTAAAACTTCAAAATTGTTTCTTAAAATTATGATAAAATAACTATTTTTGAGGATAAATTAAATCGTATGAAATCTTTACAATCGCTTCTTGTTTTAAGTCTATTCATAGTAGCGCAGTGCGCAATGGCTCAATTTACAGATGATATTAACTCCAATCGGCCAGGAAGATCTATGATGGCGTTTTCTGTCGGTAAGTCAATTTTTCAAGCAGAATCAGGTATTAATTATGTCAGTGAAGATCACAAAGCACTTGATTACAAAGCAAATGGATTGATTGGAGAGTTTGACATTCGTTGGGGTTTATTCTTTGAACAACTCGAATTAATTGCAGAAATACAATATCAAAACGACAGCTATACCTCGGCAAGTCTAGATAAAAGCAGAAGTGCCTTAAAGAAAACACTCTTTGGTGCAAAATATTTGGTTTTTGATCCGTTTAAAAACTACGAAGAAAAACCTAATGTTTATAGTTGGAAAGCGAATCAAAAATTTAAATGGAGACAATTACTCCCCGCAGTTGCTGTTTATGCAGGTGTCAATTTGAACTTCACGGATAATCCTTTCAATTATGCACCTATTACAGTTGAAGAATCAAAAATTAGTCCAAAAGCAATGGTAATTGCGCAAAATCAATTCGGTAGTCGATGGGTTTTAGTTACCAATGTAGCGTACAATAAAATAGGTAGTGAATTTGCTAGCATTGATTACATTCTTACCTTGACAAGAGGATTCAATAAAAAATGGTCTGGATTTATTGAAAATCAAGGTTTTATGGGAGATTATTATTCAGATGGAATCATCCGAGCTGGAGCTGCGTACTTATTCAATAAAGACATGCAAATTGATGCTTCTATTGGTAAAAACATTAAAGAAACACCAAGTATTATTTCGGGTGGAATTGGTTTTTCATGGCGTTTTGCAAAGAACTACAAAGAAATCAAAATTGAAAAAGACAATGGCAGTAAAATGGATAAAAAAATGAAAAAGAAAGGTGAAAAAGAAGCCAAAAAACGTAAAGATTCTGTAGAATAAAAATGATAACAATAAAAGAAGCTCTTTCTAAAAGAGATATGAAAGATTACGTTATGTTTTCTTTCGAATTATACAAAAATAATCCCTATTGGATTCCACCTATAATTGCCGAAGAACTTGAAACCTTTGACAAAACCAAAAATCCTGCACTTCAAACCGCCGAAGCACATTTTTATTTAGCTTATAAAGATGATAAAATCGTTGGTAAAATTGCTGCAATCATCAATTGGGAAGAAGTTACTATTTTAGAAAAAAGAAAAGTTCGATTTGGTTGGTTTGATGCCATTGATGATGTCCAAGTTACCAAAGCACTTTTAAACAAAGTGGAAGAATTAGGAAAAAAACATCAAATGGATCATATGGAAGGACCTATGGGTTTTTCAAATTTAGATAAAGTGGGCGTATTATCTGAAGGGTTTGATCAAATGGGAAATATGATTACTTGGTATAGTCAACCTTATTATATTTCTCATTTTGAACAATTAGGCCTTACCGTAGAAAAAGCATATCAGGAAAGTATTTTTTCATTTAATGATATTGATCCTACTCAATTTAATAAGTTTAGCGGACTGATTAAAGAACGATACCAACTCATATCGTTAAATTTTACCAAGACTAAAGATATAATGCCTTATGTGGACAAAATGTTTGATTTGTTCAATACAACGTATTCAAAGCTACAATCTTTTGTTCCCATAAACGCTATTCAAAAAGACTATTTCAAAAAAAAATACATCAGTTTCATCAACCCCGAATTCATTAAATTTGTAATGGACAAAGAGGGTAATATGATTGCATTTGCTATAGTTATGCCTGGATTTGGTCAAGCACTAAAAAAAGCAAATGGTAAATTGTTCCCGTTTGGATTTTATCATTTATTACAAGCTAAAAAAAAATCGAAAGAAGTTGTTTTTTATCTTATTGGCGTTGCTCCAGAATACCAAAGCAAAGGTGTTACTGCTATTCTTTTTGAAGAAATATACATAGTTTGCAAAGCAAAAGGTATTGAAACTTGCATTAGAACGCCCGAACTTGAAGATAATATTGCCATTCAGAATTTATGGAAAAATTTCAACACTAAAGTAAACAAACGAAGAAGAACGTATAAAAAAGAACTATAAAAAAAGGGATTCAATTGAATCCCCTTATTTATAAAATTAATTATTATTCTACATTTTGAACACTTGCTTCTGCAATTTTAGCATACGTTCCGTTGACTAATTTTTCTCGAATAGCTTCAAAAGCACTCAAAGTTTCATTAATATCATCAATTGTATGCGAAGCGGTAGGAATCATTCGCAATAAAATAATTCCTTTTGGAATTACAGGATAAACTACAATAGATAAGAAAATTCCATAATTTTCTCTCAAATCGTTTACCATAATCATTGCCTCTGGAATAGAACCTTCAAGATATACCGGGGTAATACACGTATTAGTATCACCGATATTGAAACCTCTCTCTTTTAATCCGTTTTGTAAGGCGTTCACATTCACCCACAATTTATCTTTTATTTCAGAAGAATTGCGCAATAATTCTAAACGTTTCAATGAACCAACAGTTTGAATCATTGGTAACGCTTTAGCAAACATTTGCGAACGTAAATTATATTTCAAATAATCGATTATATCTTTATCTGCCGCAACAAAAGCACCAATATTTGCCATTGATTTTGCGAAAGTTGAAAAATAAATATCTATTCCATCTTGACAACCTTGCTCCTCACCTGCTCCAGCTCCAGTTTTACCTAAAGTTCCAAAACCATGTGCATCGTCAACTAACAAACGGAAATTGTATTTCTTTTTCATCTCAACAATTTCTTTCAGCTTTCCTTGTTGACCGCGCATTCCAAAAACACCTTCGGTAATGAATAAAATTCCTCCTCCTTGCTCAGTAGCTAATTTTGTAGCACGTTGCAAATTTTTTTCCATACTTTCAATATCGTTATGTTTGTATGTAAAACGTTTTCCGCTGTGCAAACGAACTCCGTCAATAATACAAGCATGAGCATCTACATCATAAACAATAACATCATTTCTTGTAACCAAAGCATCAATAGTTGACATAATTCCTTGGTACCCAAAATTCAATAAATAAGCCGATTCTTTCATTACAAAAGCTGCTAATTCATTTTCTAGTTGTTCGTGAAAATTAGTATGACCACTCATCATTCGAGCTCCCATCGGGTATGCGGCACCATATTGCATTGCTGCTTCGGTATCGGCTTTTCTAACTTCTGGGTGATTGGCTAAGCCTAAATAATCATTCAAGCTCCAATTTAAAATATTTTTTCCTTGAAATTGCATTCTCGGACCCAATTCTCCTTCTAATTTTGGAAATACAAAATAACCTTCTGCTTGTGAAGCCCATTTTCCTAATGGTCCTTTATTGTTCTGAATTCTTTCGAATAAATCTTTTACCATGATATATTATAGGTGTTAAAACGAGACAAAAGTATAAAGAAAAAAGTTTTTATTATAATAATTAAGTGCGAAAAAAATAAGGATGAAAAGAAAATACACAAATAACTTGCAAATTGAATATTTGATAGTACATTTGTACCTGAACGCACAGCAATGTGGTTACACGTTCACCATAAAAGTCGATCGCTCCAGATCGGCTTTTATATTTATAATTATCTAATTCGAATTTGTTTTTCTCTTTTATCTTCAATGTTTTTTCTATACAGAAACACTGGACCTTTTAATTTTTGAGTACGGATTAAATATTCTTCAATTAAAATTATTGATTGTCTTATTTTCTTCTTTTTAGATTCATAACCTAGATGTTCTGGATATAAATCTAATAATGATGAATAATCAATATATTTTGGATAGGCCTCAACTAATTTAAACAAAAGAATAAAGTCTTCTTGTTTCAATGCTACTTCAATTTCTTTTTCCTTCGATTTAATTCGATGCACAATATTTTTCTTTTTCGAAATAAAAAATAAAAATAAAACTGCAATTATAACGATGCTAAACGAGAATAATTTCCATGAAAAAAAGGATAAATCTGAATACAACTTAAAAGTATCTTTTTTTGTTCCTAAAAAGTGATCACGCTTCACAAACAAAACTTCGGCTTTTTCATATGTTTTATCTATTATGACATAAAACCCATTTTTATAAGAGTTATATGCTATAGAAGAAAGAGTATTGATTTTATTTAATGATTTAATAATTCCAAAATTTGCATCCTTATATTGAATTAATAAATTATTTTTAATATCGCATTCAAAAACTGCTTTATCTGAAATAAGTAGAGAGTTATTTTTAAATCCGTAAACTACATCGTACGGATATGCTATATCGATAGTTCTCTCTCCAAGTTTAGTCCATGTATTATTTTCAAAAGAAAACTTCCAATAATCTGATATCAAATCAGCATTTTGATAAGGCTGTTTTATATTAGGTAACACGCCATGACCTTGACCTATATATAAATTGTTATTCAAATATTGAGCCACCATTCTATCTCTGGCAATAGGCGAAGATTCTATAGGAGTTTCTTGATTGTATAGTTCAGTTTCTTTTTTTGCTAAATTAAAATAGGTAATGATGTTTTTAAAGCTATGTAACCCATAGCCTCCAAAATCCATTATTTGGCCGTCATGAAAAAAAGTATAACTCCTAAATTGTGATTTAAAATCAAAAGAATGATCTAAGCGATTAAAATCTACACCATCAAAAGAATATACAATACCGGAAGACGCATTTTTCATATATCCCATTTTTGGTGTTTCAATAAATTTATATTCATTCATTACCAGTCCATGTAATTTTGGAAACCCTTCTTGGAAACCACTAATATTGAATATTGAATCATTCTCAATTAAATAGGTGCTGTTTTTGTATGTAAACAAAAAATGATTTCCTTGCTTCTCTACAAGTTTTCCCTGAGCGGTTGTACTCTCTGATAAAACTAAAAATAAAAAAATAATTATAAATTTCATTTTGTAAAAATAGCAAAATTAGACTATTGCAAAATAGGGGAAAGATACGGTATTCGATTTATTTTTTCCTTTTAATCCAGTTTTTCGTGTTCTTTGATATATTAACTTAAAAAAATTAAACAAACATGAAATCAAATTTAAAAAAATTATTTTTAATCGCTATAATCTGTACTGAAATAATAGCTTGCAGCGGAGGTGATGATTCTGGTATTGTACCTTTAAATCAATATGAAAATCAATTAGTTGGAAGATGGGAATCTATGACTACACCACATCCAAATGGAAATAATAATCCAAATACTTATTTTAAATCATTTGTCACTTTTAGAAGTGATAAAACTGGAATAAATGGATTTAATGAAGTTATTTCTCCAGTTGACCAATTTTCTGAATCAAATAATATTAAATGGAAAGCAACAAACACAACTATAACCGTTACATATGAAGACAATACTGAGGAAACTGGAAATTATGAATTAATTGATTCAAATAATTTTAGATTAATTAACCCAAATGGAGAATCACTGGTATACACAAAACAATAATTAAAAAACGCTCAAATGAGCGTTTTTTTTACACAATTAATTGTATGAAAGTCTAAATAATAAAGTAAATTTGAAGTTTTTAATTTACTCCACATGCAACTCGTTTTCGCTTCCAACAATAAAAATAAAATCAAAGAAATTCAAGCATTGGTACCCGATACCATACAAATTATTAGTTTGGAAGCTATTGGCTGCACAGAAGAAATTCCTGAAACAGCCGATACCATAGAAGGAAATGCCATTTTAAAAGCTAATTATATTACTGAGAAATATGGATATAATTGTTTTGCCGATGATACAGGCTTAGAAGTTGATGCATTAAATGGTGCACCGGGAGTTTATTCCGCTCGATATGGAGGCGAACAAAAAGATGCGAATGATAACATGGATAAACTTTTATCGGAATTAAAAGATACAACCAACCGAAATGCCAATTTCAAAACAGTTATTTGTCTTAATTTAAATGGCACTCAACAACTATTTACAGGGATTATTACTGGAACAATAATTGATGAAAAAATAGGTACAAACGGTTTTGGATACGACCCTATTTTCATCGCCGAAGGGCATCAAAAAACCTTTGCTGAATTATCACTTGAAGAAAAAGCAACTATAAGCCATCGAGGAATTGCTGTCCAACAGTTAATTCGTTTTTTATCAAAAATTTCATAACCCTCTTATAATTTTTTACTTTTTTAACAAAAATAAATCTACTTTAAATATTTAACAAATTGAAAATCAATACCTAACAAATTAGTTTATATAGTATTTTAACCCTACCTTTGCACCCAATTTAAAATAATATATGAATAAATTTGAACAATTAGGATTGAATGAGTCGCTACTGCTGGCGATTAAAGATCTAGGATTTGAGAATCCGTCAGAAGTGCAAGAAAAAGCGATTCCAGTACTATTGGAACAAAACACAGATTTAGTTGCCCTAGCGCAAACAGGTACAGGGAAAACCGCAGCTTTTGGTTTTCCACTAATTCAAAAAATTGATGCTGAAAATAGAAATACACAAGCATTAATTTTATCGCCAACACGCGAATTATGCTTACAAATCACCAACGAGATTAAATTATACTCAAAGTACATAAAGGGGTTACATACTGTGGCTGTTTATGGTGGTGCAAGCATTACAGAACAAGCTAGAGAAGTTAAACGTGGTGCACAAATTATTGTTGCTACGCCTGGTAGAATGCAAGATATGATTAATAGAGGTCTTGTTAATATTAAAAACATCGATTTTTGCATCTTAGATGAGGCAGATGAAATGTTAAATATGGGATTCTACGAAGACATTTGTTCCATTTTATCGGACACACCAGACGAGAAAAACACGTGGTTATTCTCTGCAACGATGCCTGCTGAAGTAGCGCGTATTGCAAAAAAATTCATGACTTCTCCAGTTGAAATTACTGTGGGGAGCAAAAATTCAGGTTCAGCAACAGTTTCACACGAATATTACTGTGTGAATGCCCGTGATCGTTATGAGGCTTTAAAACGATTAGCCGATGCAAACCCTGATATTTTCTCGGTTGTATTTTGTAGAACTAAAAGAGACACGCAAGCCGTTGCTGAAAAACTTATCGAAGATGGTTACAACGCAGCAGCTTTACACGGAGATTTATCGCAAGCACAACGCGATGGGGTAATGAAATCGTTTAGAGGCCGTCAAATTCAAATGCTTGTTGCGACAGACGTTGCGGCTCGTGGAATTGACGTAGACAATATTACGCACGTAGTAAATTACCAATTACCAGACGAAATTGAAACCTACAATCACCGTTCAGGAAGAACCGGAAGGGCTGGTAAATTAGGAACTTCAATCGTAATTATTACCAAAAGTGAAATCAGAAAAATACATTCTATTGAGCGTATTATCCAACAAAAATTCCAAGAAAAAACAATTCCATCTGGTATTGAAATCTGCGAAATTCAGTTGTTACACTTAGCTAATAAAATTAAAGATACCGAAGTTGATCACGAAATTGATAATTATTTACCTGCAATTAATGAAGTCTTAGATGGTTTATCGAAAGAAGAATTAATTAAGAAAATGGTTTCGGTTGAATTCAATAGATTCATCAATTACTACAAATCTAAACGAGACATTACAGGTGAAAGAAGTAACGATCGTGAAAGAAGCTCTGAACCTAGAGAAATAAGAGCAGGTGATCCTGTGCGTTATTTTATTAACATTGGTGCAAGAGATGATTTCGATTGGATGCAATTGAAAGATTTTATCAAAGAAACATTAGATTTAGGTCGTGATGACGTTTTCAAAGTTGACGTAAAAGAAGGTTTCTCTTTCTTTAATACTGATGGCGAACATACCGATAAAGTAATGTCTGTACTTAACGGTTATGACATGAACGGAAGAAGAATCAATGTTGAAATTTCTAAAAATGACGGTGGCGGAAGACGCGATCACAATGGAAGAAATTCTGGAGGTGGATTTGGTGGAGGAAGACGCGAAGGTGGCTTTAACCGCGAAAGAAGTGGTTCTGCTCCAAGAAGAGAAGGTGGTAGTAGAGAAGGCGGATTCCGTAGTGATAGAAATAGTTCAGCACCAAGAAGAGAAGGTGGTTTTAGAGGCGAAAGAAGCAGCTCTGCTCCAAGAAGAGAAGGCGGTTTTTCTGATAGAGCACCTAGACGAACTGAAAGTACTGGTGATACTGCAAGACCAAGAAGACCAAGAAGAAGTTAACCCTAAATCGTTAATTTTCTTATAAAATTACTAAAAACTACAAAATATCCTCTTTAGATTCGTATTTTTGAATCAATATTATAAAGAATGAGATATTTTGTAGTTTTTTTATTTGCATTAGCTGCTAACTTAGGTTGGGCTCAAAAAGATACCTTAGTAAACATAAAAGGTACTGTGGTCAACAATGAAACTAAATTGCCCATAAGTAATGTAAATGTAATTAATGCTACAAGAGTTACTGGAACAGCAACTTCAGGAAGCGGTACTTTTGAAATAGCTACAAAACTTAATGACACACTATTATTTTCTTACATCGGTTTTGAAACAGTTAAGGTAAAAGTTACCAACGACTGGATTAAAAACAATCCTACTAAAATTTATCTTTCCGAAAAAGCATATGTACTTGATGAAGTAGTTATTAGACAATACCAACTAACCGGTTATGTTGAAGTAGATACCCAATTAATTCCTGTTGCTGATGACGGATATCGCTATAGTATTTCTGGATTAAATGCAGGATATGAAGCAGGTGACAAAGCTCCTGGTGCGGTATCAAAAGTTTTAGGTTCTATTTTTAATCCCGCCGATTTTTTATACAATACTTTTGGAAAACGACCAAAGGAAATGAAAAAGCTAAAGGAAATGAAAAAAGACGATACGGTTAGAAATCTTTTAGCAACCAAGTTTGACCGAGAAACCTTAGCGGCACTTTTAGAAATTGACAAAGACGATATTCCGTTAATATTACAAAATTGCAACTATTCAGAATACTTTATTCAAACGGCTAATGACCTTCAAATTATGGATGCAATTAGTTTGTGCTATGAGGAATATAAAGTTTTGAAAAAAAATAAATAAGCACCCAATTAATCTTGGTTTTCTAAGTATTTTCTTTCAATAAATTCAATATCTTTTATTGATTTTCGAGTCCAATCTAATCGTTTTTCCCAAATTTCTTCTTCGGTTAAGTGCCAATTAATTGCTGATTGTCGTAATCTATTGGTAATATCTTGAATGATAATGGCAGCCGAAACCGAAATATTCAAACTCTCGGTATACCCTACCATCGGAATTTTCAAAAATCCGTCAGCTTGATCTAGTACTTCTTGAGATAATCCATCGCGTTCGGTTCCAAAAAATAAAGCTGCAGGCTTAGTAATATCAAATTCATGCAACAAACACGAATCATCATGAGGAGTTGTCGCTATAATTTGATATCCTTTTGCGCGCATGGCGTCCATACAACTTTGAACTGAATTGTATCGAAACACATCCACCCATTTTTGAGCTCCCATTGCAATTTCGGTATCAATTCGTTTGCCAAATTTCTGTTCAATCACATTCAATTCTTGAATACCAAAAACCTCACAACTACGCATCACCGCACTGGTATTATGCAATTGATAAACATCTTCCATCGCAATCGTGAAATGCTTTGTCCTATTTTGCAACACTCGTAAAAAACCTTCTTTTCTATTTTCAGTTATAAAACCTTCTAAATAGTGTAAAAGCTCCTGTTTTTTAGCATCCATTTTTTTCTTAAATTTACTACAAAGAAAAAGAAAATACCAGAATGAAAAAAATTGTTGTTCTTTCGGGAGCTGGAATAAGTGCCGAAAGTGGCATTAAAACTTTTAGAGATGCCGATGGACTTTGGGAAGGACACGATATTATGGAAGTTGCCTCGCCTATTGGGTGGAATAAAAATCCAACATTAGTTTTAGACTTTTATAACAAACGAAGAGCCCAACTTTTAACTGTTCAGCCTAACAAAGCACATGAAATTCTAGCTGAATTAGAAAAACAATTCAATGTCCATATCATCACTCAAAATGTAGATGATTTGCATGAAAGAGCCGGAAGTTCCTCTATATTGCATCTGCATGGTGAATTATTAAAAGTGCGCAGTGTTTCAAACGAAAAAAACATAATGCAATGGAAAACAGATTTAAACCTTGGTGATTGTGATGCAGATGGGAACCAACTAAGACCTCATATTGTTTGGTTTGGAGAAGCAGTTCCTTTGATTGAAAAAGCCATAGAAATTGTTGAATCAGCTGATATTTTAATCATCATAGGAACATCATTGCAAGTTTATCCAGCTGCAGGATTAATGAATTATGTCAACCAAAACGTTCCTGTTTATTATATTGATCCAAAACCCGCTTCCATTTACGATTTACCCAACAAGTTAAAAGTACTTCCGCTATCAGCAGTTGAAGGAATGAAAATATTGAAAGAAGAACTTTTAAATTTAAAATAAAAAACTAGTAACTAATTACTAATTACTAATCACTTATTACTAAATTTGCACTTCGTTTAACAACACACAACAACATGCAACTAACAGAATTAAATGCTATTTCGCCCATTGATGGTCGTTATAGAAATAAAACCGTTTCTTTAGCTCCTTATTTTTCAGAAGAAGCCTTAATCAAATACCGCGTTTTAATTGAAGTAGAATATTTCATTGCATTGCGTGAAGCTGATTTACCGCAACTAGCTAAAATTGATAAAACAGTATACCATTCGTTACGAGCAATTTATCAAAATTTTTCTACCGAAGATGCGCTTTGGATCAAGGAAACCGAAAAAACAACGAATCACGATGTTAAAGCGGTGGAATATTTCATCAAATCAAAATTTGATGGTTTAGGATTACAAGAATTCAAAGAATTCATCCATTTCGGATTGACCTCACAAGACATCAACAATACTGCAATTCCTTTATCTACCAAAGAAGCATTTGAAAATGTATATTTACCAGGATTAGTAAGCGTTATTGCAAAATTAAAAGAATTGGCTATGGAATGGCAAAACGTGCCAATGTTAGCCAGAACTCACGGTCAACCGGCCTCTCCTACTCGTTTAGGAAAAGAAATTTTAGTTTTTGTAGAACGTTTAGAAGAGCAAATGCGTTTGTTGTTCAATGTGCCTTTTGCAGCTAAATTTGGAGGTGCTACTGGAAATTACAATGCACATAAAGTGGCGTATCCTAACACCGATTGGAAAAAATTTGGAACTGATTTTGTAGAAAATTGTTTAGGTTTACATCATTCGTTTCCAACGACACAAATTGAACATTACGACCATTTTGCAGCCTTTTTCGATGCTTTAAAGCGAATCAATACGATTATAATCGACTTAGATAGAGACATTTGGACCTATGTTTCAATGGATTATTTCAAACAAAAAATCAAAGCAGGCGAAATTGGTTCTTCGGCAATGCCACATAAAGTAAACCCAATTGATTTTGAAAATTCGGAAGGAAATTTAGGAATTGCCAATGCGATTTTCGAACATCTTTCAGCAAAATTACCACTTTCAAGATTACAACGCGATTTAACCGATAGTACGGTGTTACGTAATATTGGTGTGCCAATGGGACACACTTTAATCGCATTTGAAGCGACTTTAAAAGGATTGAATAAATTGCTATTAAACGAAGAAAAGTTTGCGGAAGATTTAGAGAAAAACTGGGCAGTAGTTGCTGAAGCGATACAAACAATTTTACGTCGAGAAGGCTATCCAAATCCGTATGAAGCGTTGAAAGACTTAACCAGAACAAATGCTGTAATCAATAAAGAAGCAATTCATAATTTCATTGGAACTTTAAAAGTTTCAGAAGAAGTTAGAGCCGAATTAATGCAAATTACACCGAGTAATTATTTGGGAATTTAATTTCAAATCTAAAAAATAAAAAAAATCCATTCTGATATTTTCGGAATGGATTTTTTGCTTTTCACTAATTACTTTTCACTAATCACTTAACGGGAGTAATTTGGAGCTTCTTTTGTTATGGTTACATTATGAGGATGACTTTCGCCAATCCCACTTGCTGTAATTCTAATGAAACGACTACTTTCTTGCAAAGTTTGAATATCTTTTGCCCCACAATAACCCATTCCGGCTCTTAAACCGCCTATGAATTGTTGCATGCTTTCGTTTAATTCTCCTTTATATGGCACGCGACCTACAATTCCTTCTGGAACTAATTTCTTAACATCGTCTTCTACATCTTGGAAATAACGGTCTTTTGAACCTTCTTGCATCGCTTCAACAGATCCCATTCCTCGATATGATTTGAATTTTCTTCCTTCAAAAATAATGGTTTCACCTGGCGATTCTTTTGTTCCTGCTAAAAGCGAACCTAACATCACGCAATCAGCGCCTGCAGCAATCGCTTTTGGAATATCTCCTGTATAACGAATACCACCGTCTGCTATAACTGGAACTCCTGTTCCTCTTAACGCCGCAGCAACTTCTAAAACTGCTGAAAATTGAGGAAATCCAACTCCTGCGACAACTCTCGTTGTACAAATAGAACCTGGACCAATTCCAACTTTCACCGCATCAGCTCCGTTTTGAGCTAAATATAAAGCTGCTTCTGGTGTTGCTATATTACCCACTACTACATCTAAATCTGGAAATTTTGCTTTTACTGCTTTTAACACATCTACTACGCCTTTTGTGTGTCCGTGAGCGGTATCTATAATTACTGCATCAACACCTGCATTTACTAGAGCAGTTGCTCTTTCAACTGCATCAGCGGTTACTCCTAAAGCCGCAGCTACTCGCAAACGACCAAATCTGTCTTTATTAGCAATTGGTTTTTGCGTAAGCTTAGTAATATCTCTAAAGGTAATTAACCCTACTAATTTATTATTGTTGTCAACTACTGGTAATTTTTCAATTTTATTTTCTTGTAGAATTCCTTCTGCTTCTTGTAAAGTAGTGCCTTGAGCTGCCGTAACTAAATTTTCGGAAGTCATTACTTCTAAAATAGAACGGGTATTTATTTTTTCGAAACGTAAATCTCTATTGGTCACAATTCCTTTTAAAATTCCGTTTTCATCTACTACTGGAATGCCGCCAATGCTGAATTCTTTCATTGCCATCTTCGCATCACCAACGGTTGCTGTTAAGGGTAACGTTACCGGATCGATAATCATACCGCTTTCTGCACGTTTCACCTTCTTTACTTTTGCCGCTTGTTGCTCAATCGTCATGTTTTTGTGTAACACACCGATTCCGCCTTCTTGTGCCATAGCAATAGCCATAGAACTTTCGGTAACGGTATCCATTGCAGCGGAAACGATAGGAACATTCAAAGTAATATTTCTCGAAAACTTCGATTGAATACTAACTTCACGTGGTAAAATTTCTGAATAATTTGGAATAAGCAAAACATCGTCATAAGTAAGTCCTTCGCCAACGATTTTAGAAGTGTGTGCTTTCATGGTGCAATTTGTAGTTGTAGTTAAATTGCGTGCAAATATACGAAAAAAAGTGAATAGTAAATAGTAATTAGTGATTAGTTTTTAGCCCAGATAGCAATGAAAAGCATTTCATTGAAGAATTCTATTTTTTTTAGTGCTAAAAAAGCGACCTGAGAAGCTCTTTTTAGTGCTTACAAAAAAAGAATTATTGATAAAATCTTGAAATGTATAGCTGGAATTAGCTGCTACTAATGAAACTCTCCAAATAGCTTTGTCGCTTCATTATAAGCACTCTCAAAACTCATGGGACTGGTGTTTGTGTTTTCTCTTTTGGTAGTGAAATACGATAACAATTTTTCAGTAGGCATGTTACCCGTTAAATCATCTTTTGCCATGGGGCAACCACCAAAACCTTGAATGGCGCCATCATAACGACGACAACCTGCGTTATATGCTGCATCAATTTTTTCAAACCATTTATCAGGTGTGGTGTGAAGATGTGCTCCAAATTCAATGTTTGGATATTTCGGAATCAAATTAGAAAACAAATAATCAATTACTTCTGGAGTGGAACTTCCAACGGTATCCGAAAGCGATAGAATTTTTACCCCCATATTCGCTAATTTTTCTGTCCATTCACCCACAATTTCAACATTCCAAGGATCACCATATGGATTTCCAAAGCCCATTGAAATATAAGTAACTACTTCTTTATTGGATTTATCCGCGATTTCTAAAATTTCTTGAAGAGTGACTAAACTTTCGGCAATCGTTTTATGCGTATTTCGCATTTGAAAGTTTTCTGAAATCGAAAAAGGGAAACCTAAATATTGAATTTCTTTATGAATTGAAGCGTTTTGAGCGCCTTGCGTATTGGCAATAATAGCTAACAATTTGCTACTCGTTGCCGATAAATCTAATTGTGCTAAAACTTCAGCTGTGTCTTGCATTTGCGGAATCGCTTTTGGCGAAACAAAACTTCCAAAATCAATAGTATCAAAGCCTACACGCAATAACGATTGAATGTATTTTACCTTTTTATCAGTAGGAATAAACGGTTTAATGCCTTGCATGGCATCGCGCGGACACTCGATAATTTTGATTGGATTCATAGCTTCAAAGATAGCAATTTTAAATCTGCTCTAAAATCTTTTTATTGATTGCTTTCACTAAAGCTGGTCCTTCATAAATAAATCCTGTATAAAGTTGGACTAAACTTGCACCAGCATTTAGTTTTTCAATGGCATCTTCAGCGGTATGAATTCCTCCTACTCCAATGATTGGGAACGACTTATTACTTTTTTCCGAAAGAAAACGGATCACTTCCGTGGAACGTTTAGTCAATGGTTTTCCAGATAAACCGCCCATTTCTGATTTGTTTTCCGATTGTAAACCATCGCGAGAAATTGTAGTATTGGTAGCAATTACACCCGCAATTTTAGTTTCATTAACGATGTCAATGATGTCTAAAAGCTGTTCGTCCGTCAAATCGGGTGCAATTTTTAATAGGACTGGTTTTTGATTTGGTTTTGTATTGTTCTTATCTTGAAGTGTTTGTAACAACTCCGTTAAGGGTTTTTTATCTTGCAATTCGCGAAGATTTGGAGTATTTGGCGAACTCACATTCACTACAAAATAATCAACATACGGAAACAACGCTTCAAAACAAATTTCGTAATCTTTTACCGCTTCTTCGTTTGGTGTAACTTTATTTTTTCCGATGTTTCCACCGATTAAAATACCTTTGTTCTTTTTTAAACGTACTACCGCTTCATTAACTCCACCATTATTAAAACCCATTCGGTTGATAATGGCATTGTCTTCTTTTAAGCGGAATAAACGTTTTTTTGGATTTCCTTCTTGTCCAACAGGTGTTAAGGTTCCAATTTCAATAAATCCGAAACCAAAATTAGACAACTCTTGATATAACTTAGCATCTTTATCAAATCCTGCTGCTAATCCTACCGGATTTTTAAATGTAATTCCGAAAACTTCGCGTTCTAATCGAGCATCATTCACTTCGTAAAACGATTGAAACAAAGCAGAGAAACCTGGAATTTTATTCAGAAAACGAATGAGTGAAAAAGTAAAATAATGCACTTTTTCGGGATCAAAACAGAATAATAAAGGGCGTATGATTAGTTTGTACATAATATGTTGTGTTGTAATGCAAAAGTAAGAAAATGCAATTCCAAAAAAAAAAGATTTAATGCAATTCTGAAGATACTATTTTTTATTTTTTTTGTAAAACCACTTCAATTGGATTATTTGTTCGAGGACCAAAAGTACGGGCTTGTCGTTCATTTTCACTCGAACACAAAATATACATATTAAAAGACTTTAATTGTATTACTTGATCATGGAACTTTCCTTTGGTATCTTGAATTTTGATGTAAAATTCTTCTGCAGGAAAGGTATTGGTTACCGAAAGCAAATAGGTGTCGCCTGCATAGGGAAAAAACCATTTTTCAGGTTCGTTTGGCTTACTAATTAAGTGATTTCGAGTAAACATTAAAGCCTGATTACCAAATTTCCAGCTGTATTTATTATTCTCGTTGATAACTTCTTCTCCTTTTTCGTTTACCAATGTAATTTTTAAATCAGGAACGTTATCTGATTTTCCTTCTTCATGAGCTTTTACCACTAAATAAGAGGTGAAATCAAACCCACAATGCGGCACTTGCGCAAATGAGTACAATGAAAACAGAAGAAAGAAAATAGTTATTTTTTTCATTTTTTAGGGTTTCGCATTTTTTTTCAAATAGTCCAAAATCAAATACGTATCATCGTTAGAAATTCCACCTTTTTTTTGCATATCAAAAACAATTGGTTCCCATTGTTGTGAAGTGAAGGTATTAGGCGCATATAAATCATGACACTCTGCGCAACGTTTTTGAAACATTTTTTCTCCAGATTCTTCTATATTTATGCTTGCAACTTCTACAGTTTGTACTGGAGCCGTAACTTGTTTTTGAGTGTTACAAGAAAGTAAACTCAACATAATTGTGAACACAACTAAAAATGCTATTTTCATATTTTAATTTTTATTTGAGGTAAATATAAAAAAATCCCAAGACAATGTCTCAGGATTGTTTCTGTATTTAGAATACTATTTATTTTACATCCATTAATTCAACATCAAAAACTAATGTTGCGTCAGGTGGAATAACTCCTCCTGCACCTCTAGAGCCATATCCTAAGTATGAAGGAATTACAAAACGTGCTTTGTCTCCTACCTTTAATAAGGCAATTCCTTCATCCCATCCTTCAATTACTTGACCAACCCCTAATTGAAAATCAATTGGTTGTTTTCTCTTGTAAGAAGAATCAAAAACTTGTCCATTTTCTAAAGCCCCTTGATAATGCACTGATACTTTTTTACCTTTTTCAGCTTGAGTACCATTCCCTTTTTGAATAATTTGGTAACGCAAACCACTTTCAGTTTTTTGAAAACCAGCTGCTAATTTTTCTAAAGCTTCCTCTGCCATTTTTTTTTGTTCGGCAATTCTTTTCTCTCTAGAACCTTCAAATGTTCTGAAAGCCTCGATAGCATTCCAATTTATAGCTTCGTCACCTACTCTAATAATTTCAATACTTTCTAAAGCATCATCCCCTTCAACAGCATCAACCACATCTTGGCCTTCTATAACATGACCAAAAACAGTGTGTTTTCCGTCTAACCAATTGGTAGGAACGTGCGTAATAAAGAACTGAGAACCATTTGTACCCGGACCTGCATTTGCCATAGACAACACGCCAGGTTTATCATGTTTTAAATTAGGGTGGAACTCATCATCAAAATTGTAACCTGGACCACCAGTACCTTGACCTTGTGGACAACCACCTTGAATCATAAAATCAGGAATAACACGGTGAAATTTTAATCCGTCATAATATGGTTTGCCTATTGGGCGAGCTGAATTTTCTAATTGACCTTCTGCCAATCCTACAAAGTTTCCAACTGTACCAGGTGTTAAATCGTGTGTTAATTTTACTAAAATAGTACCTTTTGCGGTATTAAATTTAGCGTATATTCCGTTTTCCATTGTTTTGAATTTTAATTTGAAAGTGCAAAATTAATATAATATTATAATTATTACTTAATTTTGTAGATAAAGCTTAAATAATAATTATGAACTCTATTTTTGATAAAACTACTAATGAATTATTTATTAACAGAATAAAATTATTAAATGAAGATTCAAAACCATTGTGGGGAAAAATGAATGTCAGTCAAATGTTATCGCATTGTCAAGCTCCCATCGATCTTGCATTAGGAAACATAAAAATAAAGAGTAATTTTGTGATGCGTTTTTTAGGAACATTATTCAAATCTAAAATTATTAATGCTTCTAAATTTAAAAAAAACAGCATCACAGTACCTGAATTTTTAAGGTATGAATCTTATGACTTTGAACAAAACAAGCTAGCATTAATTGAAAAAATTTCAATTTTTGCTAAATTAGGTAGTGGAGCTATAAAAAATCCCAAACATCCAATTTTTGGTAATTTGAAAGTTGAAGAATGGGATAAATTACAATCTAAGCATTTAGATCATCATTTAAAACAATTTGGCGTTTAATTCTTTTATAAGGTGAGGTTTTTGTTGTTTATCTTTGTAAATCAAAAACTTGAAATAAGGCAAAGACATTCGGAGCATAGCTAGAATTTAATCTGAAAAAAAATTATAATGCGAATAGATATTATTACCGTTTTACCTGAATTAATGCGAAGTCCGTTTGAAGCTTCGATTATGAAACGTGCCATTGAAAAAGGATTGGTTGAAGTTCATTTTCACAATTTAAGAGATTACACAACCAACAAACAAAAGAGTGTTGATGATTACCAATTTGGTGGTGGTGCTGGTATGGTAATGACAATACAACCAATAGATGCTTGCATTTCGAAACTTAAAACCGAAAGAACTTACGACGAAATCATTTACATGACCCCTGATGGTGAAACATTGAACCAAAAAATGGCTAACTCAATTTCGATGTATGAAAATATCATGATTTTATGCGGACATTATAAAGGTGTCGATCAACGAGTTCGAGATATGCATATTACCCGAGAAATTTCGATTGGTGATTATGTGTTAAGTGGTGGAGAAATTGGTGCTATTGTTTTTTGTGACGCTATCATACGATTAATTCCCGGAGTATTGAGTGATGAAACTTCTGCCTTGACCGATAGTTTTCAAGATAATTTACTTTCCCCGCCTATTTACACTCGTCCAGCCGATTATAATGGATGGAAAGTTCCTGAAATATTATTGAGTGGAAATTTTCCGAAAATTGAAAAATGGCGAGAAGACATGGCTTACGAACACACAAAAGACAGAAGACCCGATTTATTGGAAAATGATTAATGAATTTAGATTTTCTGATATTCTGATTTTCCGAAAATCTATTGTCCAAAAATCCACTATCAAAAAAACCCTATCCAAATATTTTTGAATTTGAAATTTGTTTATTCGATTTTTTTTAATACTTTTGCACCCACTTTGAATCAACCTCTGGCGATAGACGTGAATGTTGCTTTGAATCGAATTTATTATTTTAAAGACTATGTCAAATTTAGTTGATTTCGTTAATAACGAATTTGTTACAAGAAAAGATTTCCCAGAATTTGGTGCTGGTGATACAATCACTGTGTACTATGAAATTAAAGAGGGTGAAAAAACTAGAACTCAGTTCTTCAAAGGAGTTGTAATCCAAAGAAGAGGTTCTGGAGCTACTGAAACTTTTACTATTCGTAAAATGTCTGGAGCTGTTGGAGTGGAGCGTATTTTTCCAGTAAATTTACCTGCATTACAGAAAGTTGAAGTAAACCAAAGAGGTAAAGTTCGTAGAGCTCGTATTTACTACTTTAGAGAACTTACTGGTAAAAAAGCAAAAATCAAAGAAAGAAGATACAAAAACTAATTCTTACTTTCTCACTTATAAAAATCCCGCAAATGCGGGATTTTTTTTTTATCATATCATAAAAAAGCAGTGAATAAACACTGCTCTTATAATAAATTATAAAACTATAAATTAAAACACAAACATTGCACGTTCGCTCATTAATTCATTTACTTCTTCCGCCACTTGCTCTAAAACCGCTTCATCAGTATGATTCATTAACACTTTATCGATTAATGCAACAACAGTTTCCATATCTTCTTCTACTAAACCACGAGTGGTAATTGCTGGAGTCCCAACACGAATTCCTGAAGTAACAAAAGGCGACTTATCATCATAAGGCACCATGTTTTTATTTACTGTAATTTCTGCTTTCACCAAAGCATTTTCAGCATCTTTTCCAGAAATTCCTTTATTTCTCAAATCGATCAACATCATGTGGTTATCAGTTCCACCTGAAATTAATTTATAACCTCTTTTATTGAAAGCTTGAGCCATAGCTTGTGCATTACTTTTAACCTGCATTGCATAACGGAAAAATTCATCGGTTAAACATTCTCCAAAAGCCACTGCTTTAGCCGCAATAATATGCATTAATGGTCCGCCTTGATTTCCTGGAAAAACAGACATATCTAAAACATGAGACATCATTCTTATTTCACCTTTTGGAGTGGTTAATCCCCATGGGTTTTCAAAATCTTTACCCATCATGATCATTCCTCCTCTAGGCCCTCTCAACGTTTTATGAGTAGTAGTTGTTACAATATGACAATGAGGAATAGGGTCGTTTAATAATCCTTTAGCTATTAATCCTGCAGGATGAGAAATATCAGCCAATAACAATGCACCAACGCTATCAGCGATTTCGCGGAAACGTTTAAAATCCATATCACGAGAATAAGCGGATGCTCCAGCAATGATCATTTTAGGTTTGTTAGCTAGAGCAATTTCTTGAATTTTATCATAATTCAAAACACCTGTTTCCTCTTCAACACCATAAAAAACAGGGTTGTATAATTTTCCAGAAAAATTTACAGGTGAACCATGAGTTAAATGCCCTCCATGAGACAAATCAAAACCTAAAATAGTATCACCAGGTTTTAAACAGGCTGCAAAAACAGCTGTATTTGCTTGAGAACCTGAATGAGGTTGCACATTAACATATTCGGCACCAAATAAAGCTTTTGCTCTATCAATAGCGATTTGTTCAACAACATCTACTACTTCACAACCACCATAGTAACGTTTACCTGGATAGCCTTCGGCATATTTATTTGTTAAACAAGAACCTGCAGCTTCCATTACTTGGTCACTTACAAAGTTTTCTGATGCAATTAATTCAATTCCATGAATTTGTCTGTCTTGTTCGTCAAGAATAAGGTCAAAAATTTGTTCGTCGCGTTGCATTGAAAAAAATATTTCGTTAAAATTAGGTCAAAATTACGAAAAAGGTTTGTTACATTGTCAGATAATTTTATATTTGATTCATAATTTTTCAACAACAAACTAACAATAAAAATATGCCAAATATTGCCAATGATCCGAGCAGAAAAACATGGATTAATGTTCCTGAAAATAGTGATTTCCCTATACAAAACATACCCTTTGGAGTTTTTATCACCAAAGAAGATGTAATAACTATAGGAACTAGAATTGGAAATTGTGCCATCGACATGGGTGCTTTACAGCAACTCGGTTATTTTGAAGGAATTGAATTGACTGACGATATGTTCATGCAAGACACGTTAAATGACTTTATTTCAGATGGAAAAAAAACATGGCGCTTAGTGCGTAATCGTTTAGCCGAACTTTTCGATGAAAATAATCCAAAACTAAGAGACAACTCAGCACATAGAGAAATTATCATTTTCAATGTTGAAGAAATTGAAATGTTGCTTCCAGTTCAAATTGGAGATTACACTGATTTTTATAGTTCAAAAGAACATGCAACCAATGTTGGTAAAATGTTTCGTGATCCAGAGAATGCTTTATTGCCCAACTGGTTACACATTCCAGTAGGTTATCACGGCAGAAGTTCAACTATTGTACCTTCAGGGATACCGGTTCATAGACCTTATGGACAAACATTACCAAACGGAGAAACTACTCCTGTTTTTGGACCATCAAAACTAGTTGATTTTGAGCTAGAAACTGCTTTTATTACCACCGATGCTAATCTAATGGGAGAACCAATTTCAGTTGAAAAAGCAGAAGAACATATTTTCGGAATGGTTTTATTTAATGATTGGAGTGCACGTGATATTCAAAAATGGGAATATGTGCCTCTTGGACCTTTTTTGGCTAAAAATTTTGCTTCCTCTATTTCACCTTGGATTGTTACCATGGATGCCTTAGAACCATTCAGAGTGAAAGGTCCTGAGCAATCTCCAACACCGCTACCTTATTTACAACAAAAAGGAAACAAGGCATTTGATATTAACTTGGAAGTTGCTATCAAACCAGAAAATTCCGTTGAAACCATAGTTTCACAATCTAATTTTAAATATATGTATTGGTCCATGGCTCAGCAATTGGCACACCATACTATTAATGGTTGTAGAATTAATTCGGGTGACATGATGGGAAGTGGAACGATTTCTGGTCCTACAGAAGATTCTTTTGGCTCTATGCTAGAATTAACTTGGGGCGGACAAAAACCAATTCAAATGAAAGATGGTAGCGAACGTAAATTCATTAACGACAATGACACTGTTATTATACGCGGATATTGTCAAAATGATCAAGTTAGAATTGGATTTGGCGAAGTCAGCAGTAAATTATTGCCCGCTATAAATTTGAAGTTCTAACAGAATTGCCTATCAAAAAATGTCATTTTAATAATTTTAAGGTCAAAAAATATTAAATTAATAATTCAAACGATTTCGTTTCGGTTTTAGCTGCAAATGAAGTGAATTTATTATCTTTGTGACCGCATTTTAACAAACAAAACAGCAAACCTAACAATATGGCAAAGATTAAAGTAGCTCATCCAGTAGTAGAATTGGATGGCGATGAAATGACTCGAATCATTTGGAGTTTTATTAAGGAACAATTAATTCTTCCTTATTTAGATTTAGATATTAAATACTATGATTTAGGGATCGAAAGCAGAGAAGCTACTAAAGACCAAATTACCATTGATTCTGCAGAAGCTATAAAAAAATATAACGTAGGGATTAAATGTGCCACAATTACTCCTGATGAAGAAAGAGTAAAAGAATTCAATCTTTCTGAAATGTGGAAATCACCAAATGGAACAATTCGTAACATTGTAGGTGGTACGGTTTTCCGTGAACCAATCATTATGAGTAATGTACCACGTTATGTTCAAGGTTGGACAAAACCAATCGTAATTGGACGTCATGCTTTTGGAGATCAATACAAAGCTACCGATAAAGTAATCAAAGGAAAAGGAACTTTAACTATGTCTTTTACCAATGAAGCTGGAGAAACTACAACTTGGAATGTGTATGACTTTAAAGGTGATGGTGTAGCTATGTCTATGTACAATACTGATGAAAGTATTTATGGATTTGCACATTCTTCATTCCAAATGGCATTAACAAAAAAATGGCCTTTATATCTTTCTACTAAGAATACTATTTTGAAAGCGTATGACGGAAGATTTAAAGATATTTTTGAAGAAGTATACCAACAACATTACAAAGCTGATTTTGAAGCGAATGGAATAATTTATGAACACAGACTTATCGACGACATGGTTGCTTCATGTATGAAATGGAACGGTGGATTTGTTTGGGCTTGTAAAAATTATGACGGAGACGTTCAATCGGATACAGTAGCACAAGGATTTGGTTCATTAGGACTAATGACGTCTGTTTTAGTTACTCCTGATGGAAAAACAGTTGAAGCAGAAGCAGCTCACGGAACTGTAACACGCCATTACCGCCAACACCAACAAGGAAAGAAAACATCAACCAACCCAATTGCTTCTATTTTTGCTTGGACGAGAGGATTAGAACACAGAGGAAAATTAGACGGAAATCAAGAATTGATTAACTTCTGTCATACCTTAGAACAAGTATGTATCGAAACGGTTGAAAGTGGTAAAATGACAAAAGATTTAGCAATGTTAGTAAAACCAGAAGGTTTAACCGATGCTGATTATTTAATTACTGAAGATTTCCTTCAAACGTTAAAAGTAAATTTAGATCAGAAATTAGGTTAAAATCTAAATTTTCATATAAATAAGCGTTTCAATTGAAACGCTTTTTTTATGCTTATTTTTTTTCTTCTTCTCGAACTACTACAATTGTGGCTTTAATTCCGGTTGTTAAATTCCATTCATTTGAAGTAATTAAATTCCCTGAATCATCATAAACACTAAATGCAGCCGTATTGGGACCAGATGTACCTTGATTCAAGGCTTCAAAATCTAGTTTATTGAATCCATTGGTTATATCAATATAATATTCTTTAACTGAAGCTTCTAATAATATTTCAGTAATTACCGTTTTATCGTTTAATAATAATTTAACCCGATCTCCGTCTGGGTATTCGTGATCACGACAAACGATTTTTACATACTTTGTTTTACTTTTAAATTCACCCAAAAATTGATTACTTCTGTATTCAGGTTGAATGGCCTTATCTCTATTATTTAATTTATTTTTTAAATCTTCACCCGGATTTTTAAATTTTGTTTTTTCAACCAAAACACTTTCCTGACCATTATCCTTTTTTAAAATAGAATACCGCTTTAAATAAGAATCATCTTTATCTAACACACTTTTATAAGGCAGTGTAATAGCTTTTGACTTGGTTTCTGTTTTAACTGGAACATCCCAATTTAACTTAATTTTTGGCGACTTAAAAGGCGTATCCTTCTGTGCCCAACTGAACATAGAAAAAAAGAATATAATTAGAGTAAAAAACTTAAAATTCATAAACCATTAGTGCATTAAAATGTAAAATTAAACTATAAATTGATTTTTAGTCATAAATTAACATAAGTTTTAAAACAATTGCCAACTATAATTACCAAATTTGTAGTTCAAAATTCATGCCTAAATTATGACAAAGCAAATCCTTTTTTTCTATTTAATCTTACATTCTTTTTTAGGGTATTCGCAAGAAAAAGTAACCTTGAGTGGAACCGTAATTGACACAAACAACAATGAATCTCTAATAGGTGTTGTTATAGAAATTCCTGCATTAAAAATAAGTACTATCACAAATGAATATGGATTTTATTCGCTTACTATTCCTAAAGGCACTTACTCAGTTGTAGTCAGTACGATTGGATATAAAACTAAAACCATAGAAATTTCAATTCAAGAAAACAGTAAATTAACCTTTGATATCAATGCGGATGCAAAAGAATTAGATGCTGTAATTGTGAATAAAAATCCGTATCGAACGATTATTAACAAACCCGAAATGAGCGTGAATAAAATAGCCATCAGCACTATAAAAAAAATGCCCGCTATTTTAGGAGAAATCGATATTTTAAAATCAATTACAACGTTGCCTGGAGTTACAAATGCTGGTGAAGGTCAGTCGGGATTCAATGTGCGCGGAGGCGCTGCTGATCAAAACTTAATCCTTTTAGACGAAGCAACCGTATATAATTCATCCCATTTATTTGGATTTTTCTCCGTATTTAATGCTGATGCTATAAAGGATTTAAAATTGTATAAAGGCGGTATTCCTTCAAGATTTGGAGGAAGAGTTGCGTCGGTCTTAGATATTTATCAAAAAGAAGGAAATAGTAAAGGATTTAATTTATCAGGTGGCATTGGACTTATCTCGAGTAGAGTTATGGCAGAAGGCCCTATAAAGAAAGAGAAAGGCTCTTTTTTAGTTGCTGGAAGAAGTTCTTATGCTCATTTATTTTTAAAGCTAACCAACAATGATAATTCCGCCTATTTTTATGACTTAAACACAAAACTAAGTTACAAGCTGAACGAAAACAATAATTTATACCTTTCTGGTTATTTCGGTCGCGATGTGTTTAGTCTCAACAATAGTTTTGTAAATACTTACGGAAACACCGTATTCAATTTACGCTGGAATCATTTATTCAATGATAAATTATTTTCAAACTTTTCCATGATTTACAGTGATTACTTCTATGGATTAACACTTGATTTCGTTGGATTTAATTGGGATAGTGGCATCAAAAATTATAATTTTAAATATGACTTTAAACATTATCTAAACGATAAAACAAAACTCTTTTATGGTGTCAATGCAATTTATTATGATTTTAATCCAGGAAAAATCGAACCTACCAATAGTACTTCGGGCATAAACCCAGATCAATTGGATAAAAAATATGCTTTTGAACCGGCGTTATATTTAGATGTTGAACAACAACTTTCAGATAAATTATCAATCAATTATGGATTGCGTTATAGCTTATTTTATCGATTGGGAAACCAAAAAATGAATACCTATGCCAATAATCAAGCGGTAGTTTTTAATTCGGAACAACAAATTTATGAAAAAGCCACACCTACCGGAACAGTAGATTATGGACGTAATGAAACTATTGCAAAATTTAATAATCTTGAACCCAGATTTTCAATTGCTTACCTTTTAAATGATAATCAATCGATAAAAATGAGTTATAACAGAATGACGCAGTATTTGCATTTAATTTCAAATACGCAATCGCCTACTCCATTAGATGTTTGGGCACCAAGTGATCAATTCTTAAAACCTCAAATTTTAGATCAAATTGCTATTGGATATTTTTCTGAATTGAATGACGGAAAATACACTTTGGAAGTTGAATCGTTTTATAAAAAAATAAAAAACCGATTGGATTATATTGATGGAGCTGATTTAGTTGCGAATAACGCTATAGAACAAGTAGTTTTGAACGGAAATGCTAGAGCTTATGGACTAGAAGTTTTATTTCGTAAAAACGAAGGGCGATTAAATGGTTGGGCTTCTTACACTTTATCACGTTCTGAGCAACAAACCCCAGGAAGAAATAGCGCTGAAACAGGAATTAACAATGGCGCTTGGTATAAAACGGGTTGGGATAAACTTCACAATTTATCCATCACTGGAATGTATAAATTAAATGAGAAATGGAGTTTTAGCAGTATTTTTACATTGCAATCAGGGCAACCAGTAACCTATCCAAACGGTCAGTATCAATACCAAGGGATTTCCATTCCTACTTATGGTTTACGAAATGAAAATAGACTACCCACTTATCATCGTTTAGATGTTTCGGCAACCCTTATTCCTTCAAAAAACAAAAATCGTAATTGGCAAGGAGAATGGGTTTTTGGTATATATAATTTATATAGTCGTAAAAATGCTGCCTCAATTAGTTTTAGACAAAATCAAGATTCTGGTAATAATGAAGCGGTTCGACTGTCTATTTTTGGAATTGTTCCTAGTGTAACCTATAACTTTAAATTTTAAGCGCATGAAAATTACTTATAAAATAATAATTGTTCTATGTACTCTTTTTTTTATTGCTTGTGAAGACGTGGTAAATATTGAACTCGATACTGCTCCGGCAAAATTAGTTATAGATGCTTCGCTCAAGTGGGAAAAAGGTACCACCGGAAATGAACAAACCATTAAATTAACCACAACCACTGATTTTTATACTACTACGATTCCTGTAGCGTCTGGTGCTGTCGTTTACGTTAGAGATGAAAATGCAAATCAATTTGATTTTGTTGAAACTCCTGGGACTGGAAATTATGTTTGTACTAATTTCATCCCTGCAATTAATCGAAACTATACTTTAACCGTTATTTATAATGGACAAACTTATACTGCTTCAGAAAAGCTAATTGCCGTTCCTACAATCGATTCAGTAGAACAAAATAATAATGGTGGATTCACGGGTAGCGAAATTGAAGTAAAATTCTTTTTCCAAGACAATGGGATTGATGATAATTTTTATTTAACTCAATTTAATACCTCATATAGATTGCTCCCAGAATATGATGTAATTGACGATGAATTTTTTCAAGGCAATCAAATGTTTGGTTTGTATTCTAATGAAGATTTAAAGACTAATGATCAAATACAATTCACTTTACATGGAATTTCAGAACGATATTACAACTATATGAATGTACTATTAGGCATCGCGGGAACAAATGGTGGCAGTCCGTTTCAAACACCGCCAGCAACAGTGAGAGGAAACATCATCAATCAAACAAATTTTGATAACTTTGCATTGGGCTATTTTAGTGTTTCCGAAACAGACCAGCAAACTTATATCGTTCAATAAATTATAAATCGATAAAAATGTCATCACATCACATTGTTAGAGACGATCAAGAACCGGCATTAATCATTGCGAATGGAGCTTCCTGCAACAGCGAATTGATGGGGCAATTATTGGAATGGTCTCCTTTAGTGATTGTTTTAGATTCAGCAATAGAAAGAGTTCTCGAATTGGGCATTAAAGTTGATTTACTGCTGGGCGATTTTGATCGAAATTTCAACCCAGAAGTTTACATAGAACATCAATATCCTTTGGAAATCATTCATACTCCTAATCAAGATAAAACCGATTTAGAAAAAGCATTTGACTACCTTATTGAAAAAGGACATAAAGCAGTCAATGTCATTTGGGCAACCGGTAAAAGAGCCGATCATACCTTAACCAATATCACCAACATCGTTCAATACCGCGACCAACTCAAAATTGTGGTCATCGATGATCATTCTAAAGTGTTTTTATTGCCTACAAAATTTGATAAATGGTACACTGCAAATACCATAATATCGCTCATTCCGGTAGGAAAAGTAAGTGGCATTACTACTAAAAACCTTTTTTATTCACTCAACAGCGAAGAATTACAAATAGGATATCGAACAGGAAGCAGCAATCATGTCATTACTGACGGAATTGTAACCATTGAACATGAATCTGGTGATTTATTATTGATGGAATGTTGGGATTAACTTCGTAACTTTACACCACACTTAGCAGATTAAATGAAATTTCAAGTCGTTTCAGATTATAAACCAACAGGTGATCAACCACAAGCTATTGAAAAACTTTCAAAAGGAATTATCAATGGTGAAAAGTATCAAACACTTCTTGGTGTTACTGGTTCTGGAAAGACTTTTACTGTTGCTAATGTGGTGCAAGAAGTACAAAAACCAACATTAGTTTTAGCACACAACAAAACTTTAGCCGCTCAATTATATTCCGAATTTAAGCAATTTTTTCCTAATAATTCGGTGCAATATTTTGTTTCGTATTACGACTATTATCAACCCGAAGCCTTCATTCCAGTTACAGGAACGTATATTGAAAAAGATTTATCGATTAATGAAGAGCTAGAAAAATTGCGTTTAAGCACTACTTCTGCCCTACTTTCGGGTCGTAGAGATATCATTGTAATCTCTTCCGTTTCTTGTTTGTACGGAATTGGTAATCCGGTGGAATTTCAGAAAAACGTAATTAATTTGGAAGTGAATCAGCACATTTCGCGTACCAAATTATTACATCAATTGGTGCAAAGTTTATATTCGAGAACCGAAGCCGATTTTAATCCTGGAAATTTTAGAATCAAAGGCGATATTGTAGAAATTTTTCCAAGTTATGGTGATGAACCGTTTCGAATTCACTTTTTTGGCGATGAAATTGAAGAAATTGAAGCGTTTGATGTACGAACAGCTCAGGTGTTAGAACGCTATGAAAAACTAACGGTTTATCCTGCCAATATGTTTGTTACTTCGCCCGATGTGTTGCAAAATGCCATTTGGGCCATTCAGCAAGATTTAGTAAAACAAGTTGATTATTTCAAAGAAATTGGCAAACATTTAGAAGCAAAACGATTAGAAGAACGAACCAATTTCGATTTGGAAATGATTCGGGAATTGGGTTATTGCTCTGGTATTGAAAACTATTCGCGTTATTTAGACGGAAGAGAACCTGGAACAAGACCTTTCTGTTTGTTAGATTATTTTCCAGATGATTTTTTAATGGTGGTTGATGAAAGTCACGTTACCCTTTCTCAAGTGCATGCGATGTATGGTGGCGATCGAAGCCGAAAAGAAAATCTGGTTGAATATGGTTTTAGATTACCCGCTGCCATGGACAATCGCCCGTTAAAGTTTGAGGAATTTGAAGTCTTGCAAAACCAAGTCGTTTATGTTTCTGCAACGCCGGCCGATTATGAATTACAAAAAACAGAAGGCGTTTACGTAGAGCAAGTCATTCGACCAACAGGTTTGCTTGATCCAATTATTGAAGTGCGACCAAGTGCTAACCAAATTGACGATTTAATTGAAGAAATTCAGTTGCGTTGCGAAGCAGATGAACGCGTTTTGGTTACGACTTTGACCAAACGAATGGCTGAAGAATTGGCAAAATACTTAACAAAAGTTTCTATTCGCTGTCGTTACATTCATTCCGATGTGGATACATTGGAACGAGTGGAAATCATGCAAGATTTGCGAAAAGGGATTTTTGATGTTTTAATTGGAGTCAACTTATTGAGGGAAGGATTAGATTTACCCGAAGTTTCTCTGGTGGCTATTTTAGATGCCGATAAAGAAGGTTTTTTAAGAAGTCATCGTTCGCTTACCCAAACCGTTGGTAGAGCCGCTCGAAATGTCAATGGAAAAGCCATTATGTATGCTGATAAAATTACGGCTTCGATGCAAAAAACGATGGATGAAACTACCTACCGACGTGAAAAGCAAACCCGATACAATACTGAAAACAATCTGGAACCCAAAGCGTTGAACAAAAGTTTAGGCAGTGCATTAAGCGGTAATTCGGTGTCAACAGGTTATTTTGAAAAAGAAGCCTTAAAAGCTGCAGAACCCGAAAGTTTGTATTTATCTAAACCCGAAATTGAAAAGAAAATTCGGGAATTTAGAAAACAAATGGAAAAAGCCGCTAAAGATTTAGACTTCATGCAAGCAGCAAAATTACGAGACGAAATAAAAGCTTTACAAGATAAATTATAAATTAATTTCAAATATAAAATCATGACTAAAATCAATAACATACTAAAACTAGAAGACGAAGTTGCCATCATTGAAGCAATTGGAACCTTAATTTGGGAAAAGAAAGAAGCTACAGATGATTTTTCTGAATTGACCGATGAAGAACAAGTTTTTGTTTTCATTGATATATTTGAAGGTGCTATGGGAGAAGGCGGTTTTCAGCTGTTCTTTTCTTCGGAAGCGGGTAATTTTGTCGAAGAAATAATAACTTCGTACCAAGAAATTAAAGCGCCGAAAACAGCCGAATTAATTGCCAATGCGGTTAAGATTTTTCCAAAAAAATACACCACCGATTTAGCAACACGTCAATCGTTAATTGCAAGTGCAGATGAAGAAATACTTTCGGGTTGGGAAGATTTAGACGAACTCTTTTTTACCAATGCCAGTGAAGAAGATGTCGTGAGTTTAATTGTAGATTACATCAAATCAAACGAAAACCAGTTTGGTAATTAATTGTGTTGCTCAGTAAAAACAGCTAGTAAAACTTCGGGGGAAACCATTTGGTTCGGCGCAGTTTTCATTAATTGTAAAACACGTTTTGTTGCATACGGATTCAAGCCCATGTTGATGCCTATTTCGTTAATTTTGACCCATTCTCTTTCGTGCAATACTCCATCGCTATGCATTAACAACGCTAAACGATAAAATTGACAAATTCGATTGAACTCATCTTTTATGACTACAATAGTACCTCGATTTTTAAATAAATCTAAAAAAGTAGTTTTATCAATTGCCAGTTCATTCGCGATTAATTCTAAAAAATCATATTCGCGATCATGCAATTCACCATCAACAAGTGCAAAAGCAATCATTTCTTGTAACAAGCTAATTTTTTCTTGGTAAGTATCCATCAAAGTAGTAATTTTATAAAGTATCAATCATCCAAATATAAAAAATGAAAAAACAATTCGGGCTATATTTCTTCTTTTTTTTGGTTTCCACTTCATACAGTTGGGCACAAAAAAATGTAACTACTTTTTTGATTGAAGCACCACAATTAAAAACTACTAAAAAAATTTGGGTATATCTTCCTCACGATTACGCAATTAGCAATAAAAAATATCCCGTAATGTATTTACAAGATGGTCAAAATTTATTTGATGCTACAACAGCTTATGCTGGTGAATGGCAAATAGACGAAACCTTAGATAGTTTAAAAGCGGCAATCATCGTAATTGGAATTGAACATGGTAACGAAAAAAGAATTGAGGAATTGACGCCCTTTAAAAATGAAGAATATGGTGGCGGTGGCGCAGATTTATATTTAGAGTTTATTGTGCAGCATTTAAAACCGTATATCGACAGCCACTACCGAACCAAAACAGGCAAATACAATACTACTATTGGTGGCAGTTCTTTGGGTGGATTAGTTGCCCATTATGCCGTATTGAAATATCCAAAACTATTTGGAAAAGCCATGGTGTTCTCGCCTGCTTTTTGGATCAATCCAGAGGTTTATTCACTTACCGAAAACACCAAAACACTAAAATCAAAGATCTATTTCATGTGTGGCGATAGCGAAAGCGACTCTATGGTTGCCGATATGGAACGAATGATTACTTTAGTAAACGACAAACGCTGTTCTTGCCTGCATTTAACACATACCAAGATCGTTGCACAAGGAAAACATAATGAAAAATTATGGAAAAATGAATTTGCAAAAGCGTACCTTTGGCTTTTCTAAATTTAGACTTTAGAAGTTTTGAACTTGAACAATAAATAGACATAAATGAACAATAACGATGTTTTTAAAAAGTTGCGTGTAGCGTTGCAATTGCGTGATGACCAAATCATTGAAATACTAAACTTAGTAAATTTTAGGGTTTCAAAAGGAGAATTAGCAAACGTGTTTAGAAGCGAAGACCACCCAAACTATATGGATTGTGGCGATCAATTATTACGCAATTTTTTAAACGGATTAGTCATTCATTTGCGCGGGACAAAAGACGCACCCAAAGACCCAAAAGTAGTCTTACAACAAATTGCGAACAGCAAAACCTCAGTAACCAAAACAGAAAAACAACCCGAGTTGCACAAAGAAAGCGTTAAAAAACCTTTTAAAACCAAAAGTACTCCAGGTAAAAAACCTATTGGAAAAAGCAATACTCCTAAAAAACAAAAACCCGAAAGCCCGGTAGAACGATTTACCTTCAACTCTGGGAAGCAAAAAAAATAATATAAATCCTCATGTAGTGAGGATTTTTTAAAATATTATTGAAAGAAAATAAATTAAATTAATGAGTGAATATATCAAAGGTTTTAATGGTTTAAGATTTTATTCTATCTTATTAGTAATTCTAACTCATTTGGGGATATCAAAATATTTTGAAGATGGAAGCTATTGTAGAGATAATGTTTTTTATTTTTTTTCAGGTACCGCTGGTGTAAATATTTTTTTTACTATAAGCGGATTTTTGATTACAACATTGATTTTATACGAAATCAAGTTAACAGGAAAATTTAATTTAAAACTTTTTTTTATCCGAAGATTCCTCCGTTTATTGCCCCCAATACTACCTTTTTTTATTGCAATTTTATTTTTTATGAAGCAAGGCTATATTGCAGAAACAATTACAGGCTTGTTTTTTTCTGTATTTTACCTTTATAATTTTGTTCCAAAATCAAAAATTTTTTGGTCAACAGAATTATCTCATACTTGGTCTTTAGCTGTAGAAGAACAGTTCTATATTTTGTGGGCATTTTTATTCTCTACTTTCAATTTAAGTAAGATTATAAAAATTATTTTTTTACTTTTAATTTTATGCATATTTACTTCCTATATACTTCCATTAATTAGTGTAAACATTGAAGGTAAAAAATACATTTTAGACAATGTTTTTTTCACGACTAGATGGACAATACCTGCAATTGGTCCTATTTTAATTGGAGCACTTTTTGCAATTCTAAACTTTTCAAATTGGAACAATATTAAACTTAAATTCAAAGGTAAAAAATCACTCTTTCTAAGTATATTAGTTTTTATCTCTCCTTTTTACCTTCCGATAATATTATTACCTTTAATTAATCTTTTTCATGGTCTTGGAATTGCTTTGATTTTACTTTGGATAACCAACAATCAAAGTTCTGTTTTTGTTAAAATTTTAGAATGGAAACCAATTAAATATTTTGGAACTATTTCCTATGGAATATATATTTGGCAAGGTTTTTTTGTAAGAACCGATCCAAATATTACTCCAAAAATTGGGTTACATAATTTTCCTCAAAACGTTATATTTACGATATTAGTTGCTATTTTATCCTTTGAACTTTTTGAAAAAAGAATATTGAAAATCAAAAATAAATTTAAGATTAAATCTTACAGCGCTATTAACACGCAAAATAAAATTTAGAAATATTCATCCTTCCGAGTGTATCATAAAATAAAATATCCTTATATTTTTATTTAATTTTGTAATACTCATTAGAAAAATAATAAATTTCAACTATGAAGTCAGTCGTTAAAAAGATCCGTTTTCTATATCTAATAATTTTCTGTTTATCTTCGTGTACCTCAGCAACAGAAGATAATAGCACAATCAATGAAATAGGTTCCTGGAAACTTATAGCTGTACTTGCAGATCCTGGGGATGGAAGTGGTGTTTTTCAACCTGTCCTGAGTGATAAAACAATAACTTTTGAAACTAATAGTACCATTTCTTGCACAGGAAATTTATGTGATTTATCAATTGGTTCTTCTTTAAACACATCCGGAACATATTCGGCTACTAATGCAACAATACAAACCACAAATTGCAATCAACTGCAATTAACTTATGAAACTGAAGGGAATACTTTAATAATCAATTACCCGTTTATTGAAACATGTAAGGCAAAATATTCACGTATAGAATAATTTTTCAGGTTAAACCAACTCCTTGAAAAAATCCAATAACACCAAATCATTTACTTTTTCGGGAGTGAAGATTTCTAAAATACTTGGTCTATCATTTTGGTTCATAAATACCTTGTATTGCTGCGCCAACGAAAGTTCGTCCTGTGCTTCAAAATAATCCAATCCATACATCTTAGCTAAATGCGAGGCATTTAATTGGTGAGAGGTTTCAAAAAAGGTATTGAATGTTTCGGTTTCTTCATGTCCTGGCAATATTCTAAAAATGCCGCCGCCGCCATTATTTATCAGTATAATTTTAAAATTTGAAGGAATGTACTTATTCCATAACGCATTGCTGTCGTATAAAAAACCAATATCGCCCGTAATTAAAACGGTTGGTGTATTTGAACCAACTGAAGCTCCTATTGCGGTAGACGTGCATCCATCGATACCACTTGTTCCTCGATTGCAAAAAACAGGTATTGAAGGCGCAATATCAAACAACTGAATATATCGAATTGCCGAACTATTACTGACTTGCAACTGGCAATTTTCATGTAAATTCTGACAAATAAAATCAAATACTTTAAAATCTGAAAACGGAATCTGTTTTGTATAGGCTTGATGTTGCACTACTCTAGTGTTCCAAATCGTTGCCAAATCAAATTTATAAGTGCTTTCAAGACTATTTTCCGTTGGTAAGTGACTCAAAAAAGTAGTAATATGCGTTTCAAAATGTTGTGAAAGTGCGCCATAAGTGTCATAGGCACGTAATGCATCGACATGCCAATGGTGCGCTGGTTTGTAGTTTCGCAAAAACGCTTTGATTCGTTTAGAAACTACCATGCCTCCAAAAGTCAATAAGATTTCGGGCTGAAACGCTTTGAAATCGGCTTCAGTAAATGGCGTAATCAACGTATCGATTTGATCAATGAATGTAGGATGATGTAAATTCGATGTTTTTTCCGTTAAAACCACCACGCTAGGATCATTGGCAAAAAGTTCTAAATAATGTTGCTCTACCGAATTTGGAAACAACTCCCCTACTAAAACCAATTTTTTAGTGGCGCTTTTCCAAACATCCAGCGTTGTAGCATCCATTACAAAAGATTTTTCTTCCAATGTAAATTCGACCATTTTAGGGTGTACTTGCAATTCAGAAACTATTTCATACAAAGGCTCTTCAAAAGGTGAGTTGATGTGAACTGGCCCTTTTTGAGTGCATGCAATGTGCAACGCCATTTGTATAAGATTATCGTTTTCTAGCGAATTATTTTCAGATAAATTTGCATTGAACAAACTGTGATTTTCAAATACATTTTCTTGACGAATGGTTTGCCCATCGCCAATATCAATTTTATGTTGTGGTCGGTCTGCCGAAAGCACCACTAATGGAATTTGGCTATAAAAAGCTTCGGCAAAAGCAGGATAATAATTTAATAATGCCGAACCCGAAGTACATACAACTACAACCGGTTGCTGAGTCTGTTGTGCAATTCCTATTGCAAAAAAAGCCGCACAACGCTCATCTGCAATGCTGTAACATTTAAAATAGGGATTATTCGTAAATCCTATCGTAAGCGGAGCATTTCTTGAACCTGGTGATATTACAATATGTTGCACTCCTTTTTGCTGACAAATTTCTAAAATGCATTGCGCTAAAGGAATTTTCGGATACTTCATTGTGATTAAGTTGTAAGCTACAAAGTTACAAAGTTGCTGAGTATAATTATACTGTTTAAATCAAAAATACTACTTTTGAACTATGGAAATAAAAATCAGACCTTATCAAGTTGAAGATACAGCTGCCATTTTAGACATCATTAACGATGCTATACTCAATTCAACAGCTTTATATGATTATTCGATTAGAACGCTAGCCACTCAAGAAGCTATTTTTGAGGATAAAATTGCAAAAGGTTTTCCAATTCTTGTAGCAGAAGTGGAAGGTGCAATTGCGGGTTTTGGCTATTATAGTGAATTTAGATTTAGAGAAGCGTATAAATTTACAGTTGAACATTCGGTTTATGCTCATAAAAACTACATCGGAAAAGGCATTGGTAAATTATTAATGACTGAATTAATCGAAACAGCTACAAGTCAAAATTTACACACGATGATTGGCGTGATTGATTCTGAAAACAAAAATAGTATCGATTTTCATAAAAAATTTGGCTTTGAAGAAGTCGGTTTTATCAAAGAATCGGGTTATAAATTTGACCGCTGGTTGCATTCGGTTATTGTACAGAAAATGCTTTAAAATTAGTCACAGTATTCAGTCACAGTTAACAAAATACTGAACACTGAGACTGCGACTATTGACTATATTATTTCCCTTCAATCCAATTAATGATTTCAGCATCTGTTGGTAACGTACTTGGAGCAATCACTTTTTCTAATTCCCCATTCGAATTAATAAGGTATTTTTGAAAATTCCATTGAACGGAACTGTCTTCTAATCCATTTTTAGCTTTTTGGGTTAAAAATTGGTACACCGGATGCATGTCACTTCCTTTCACTGAAATTTTAGCCATCATAGGAAAGGTAACTCCATAATTTTTTTGACAAAACGAAGCAATTTGCGCATTACTTCCAGGTTCTTGTGCTCCAAAATTATTCGCTGGAAATCCTACGATTACAACATTTTGATCTTTATACTGATTGTAAACCCCTTGCAATTGTTCATATTGTGGCGTTAATCCGCATTCTGAAGCGGTGTTAACAATAATTATTTTCTTTCCTTTCAAAGTGGCAAAATCAAATTCGTTACCTGATAAATCTTGTACTTTAAACTGATAAATTGTTTCTTTTGTCATGGATGCTGCTATTGTAGTTGTTTCTTTTTTTTGTGCCTGATTTTGACAACTCCATAATGAAATTGCTAAAAACAGAAGTAGTGATTTTTTCATGATCTTATTTTTATCAAAAGTAATTAATTGTTAATGATATTGTTGCTAAACATTTCATAAAAAAAGGCTATCAAAAAGACGGCCTTAATTTTATATTTAATTATTTTTTCAAATGCTTTTTATAAGGAATATAGGCAATTGCAGCAATTACTAATACAATTATTAAGATTATAAAATAGTAGGTTACATTTTGTTTTTCACCTGAAGCATAACTGTGTAAGCCGCTCAAGTGGAAATTTACTCCAAAATACGTCATTAAAATCGAAGCAAATGCCAAAACACTCATGACGCTATAAATCCATCTTCCGCGTAATGCTGGAACAAATCGTGCGTGAATTACAAATGCATATACCATAATACTAATTAACGCCCAAGTTTCTTTTGGGTCCCAACCCCAATAACGTCCCCAACTTTCATTAGCCCATTGTCCGCCAAGGAAGTTTCCGATGGTTAACATGACTAGTCCTACGGTTAATGCCATTTCATTGATGTAGGTAATTTCGTCAATGCTCAATTTAATTTTTTCTTTGTTTTTTGCATTGGTAAAAATCATTAAGAACAAAGCAACTAAACCTAAAACCATGGCCAAGGTAAACGGTCCGTAACTAGCTACAATAACCGCTACGTGAATCATTAACCAATAGGAATTTAAAACAGGTTGTAAATTTCCAATAGAAGGATCCATCCATTGCCAATGCGCCACCATTAAAATAATAGAAACTACAAATGTCGTAGCGGCTACTGTTAATTTTGATTTTCTTCCAAAAGCAAGACCGAAAAACATGGTTGCCCAAGCTACATATATCATACTTTCATAGGCATCACTCCAAGGTGCATGACCTGAAATATACCATCGAATGGCTAATCCAAGCGTGTGTAAAACAAAAAACAACGCAATTATACCATGAAAAACATTTATACTTATTCGAGTAAATTTGTTGTTCTTAATAATTTGTACGATACAAAAAGCCAACATCAAAACGCCCGCCAACATATATAAGTAAAATAGTCGTTTGAAAATATCATACTTATTGTACATGATTTCAGAATTGATTTTACTCTCTGAAAGCATTACAGCTTTTCCATATTTCTTTTGATAATCAGTTAACCCTTTTAATAAACTATTTGGCAATTTATAATCATCATTTAAAGTAGATTTATCAACGGCATTCAAATAAAACGGAACAATATTTTTAATGGAATCCAAAGCAGTTCCTGTAGGCTGATTGATTTCTAAATAAGACACCCATTTATTGGATTTATCACCCGGAACTGGAAATACTTTTAAAATTTGACCACTTAATGCCGAGTATAATAAATTTACTTTTTTATCGGCATCAATAAAGTCTTTTTGAAATTGATTAGGTACAGGTTCTTTGTAAGCTGCATCTAAATAATTGGCTAATTTATAGCCCCCTTTTTCATCAAAAAAGGAAACTAATGGCGCGTATTTTGCCTCTTTTTCAACACCGATTATTTTACGAATACTATCGTTTCCTCTTTTTAAATAAATAATAGGTAAATTATACCAATATTGTGGAAATTGGGTCATTGATAAAAATGCTTGATCCGAATTCATACCTTCATAGGTATCACTTTTAGATACTTTTCGAAGTAATTCAGATGAAAACGTGTTGATAGGCTTCATTCGTCCAGCATCTTGAATGACTAATTTACCAAATTCTGAAGCATGCTCTTCCGAAACAATATGCTGCTTTAACAGTTTTAGTGTTTCGGTTGTATTGGGTTGGTGATTGTGTTGCGCAAAAGCAAAGGCTGAAAATAAGAACAATACTAATCCTAATAACTGATTTTTCTTTGCTTTCACTTTTTCTAATTTGTCTTTCAAACTAGCAAAACGAGTGTTTTTATTAAATAAAATAGCCATCAAACCTATATACAATAAAAAGTAACCAATATAAGTGATCCAAGTACCCCAAAAATCATGACTGACCGATAATTGTGTTCCTTTTTCATCAGGATCAAATCCCGCCTGAAACAATCTATATCCTCTGTAATCTAGAACATTATTCATAAAGATACTGTCTTTAAAAGTACTCTTACTTTCAGTATCAATAACTTCTACTTTACTTTTAAAAGCAGAATAACTTTTATCGGTTCCTGGATATTTATCGGCAATAAAATCGTCTAATTTTATAGTGAAAGGGGTATTGTAAATTTTACTTCCAAAAAATAGAGTAAATTCTAATGCTCCAATTTTTACACTTTGAGGCTCACCCTGTTTTCCTTTTGAACCCACAAGTGTTACCGTTTCTTCCTTGCCTTGACTTTTTACTTTAACCACTATAGCATCGTCACTTTGTTTGTCTTTAAAATCATTATTGGATTCTAAAGTCAATTCGCCTTTAATAGCCGGTTCTGGAAAAACAAATTGTGCGCCTCCAATGTTGTATAAAGAGCGTAATAGTAAAGCTTGCGGTGTATTTTTTGTAACTTGACCTTGAAATTTATCGGCCATGCGCATGAAGTTTCCATCAAATGGCGACTGTATGGTGTAGGCTTCTCCTATTTTAGTAATATTAATGGCTCCTTCGGTAAATTTATTAAAGGCAAACAAAATATTATGAAGATTTTGCACTTCACCTTCCTTTAAATAATGCTCATGACGAGTTCCGCCACTCGATTCAACCATTTTAAGGAACAATGTTCCGTTTTCAGAAGGTTTAATAGTTTCCTTTCCATTCAAAATAAAAGACTCATGGACTACTTCAAAAGGAATTTCATTAAATTCACCACCTAAAGAAAAATCATTGCTAGCAAAAAGATTTAAAAATGTATCGTCTTTAACTTCTGGAGCTAAAATCAAATCTTTTTCATAGGTTTTTCGCTTCATTTCACCTTTATACTCTCCATCAACTAAAACCGTTAAATACGGTTTATCTGAATAAATAATATTTGCCGATTCACCTTCTCTGATTGGCATCATTCCTTCATAGCTGATGTATCTTGTAACAAATGCTCCTACAATAATTAGTATAAATGAAAGGTGTAATAATAGTGTTGCCCAATTTTCTTTTTTATGTAATTGATAGCGTTTCATATTACCTATGAAATTGATCACAAAAAACACCATTATGGCTTCAAACCACCACTTATTGTAGATGACAACTCTTGCAGTATCAGTATTGTAGGCGTCTTCTATAAAAGTTCCAGCAGCCATTGCTGCAGCAAAAAGTATGAACAAAACGGCCATTAAACGAGTCGAAAACAGAAAAGAGCTTATTTTTTTTTCCATGTGAAATGAGGAATGTATTTTAAAAAATTGACACAAATGTACTTAATTACAAAATACTATTCGTAAAGTTTAACAAAGGATTTACTATTTTTTAAGCATCTTTTAATTTAATACAGCATTTTGATTTCTTTAAGATCAAAAAATGATAGTGTGTTATTTTCTAATTCTAATTGTAATTTTCCTTCGTGTGTAACTGCACTAATTTTTCCTACAAATTGATTGCCATTAACATCTTCGAATACTGAAACTACACCTCGCTTATATAATAGTTCATGATAGCGTTCCCAATATAAATTAGCACCTATTTTTTGCGCATTTTCCAAATTAATTTGCAGCTGATTGGCAATTTTTATCATAATTTCTTCTTTATCAAAAGTCTTACTTTCTAAAAGTGCAAGTGAAGAAGCCTGAGGTAAATTTTCAAAATGCAGTTGATTAACATTAATTCCAATTCCAATAATGGAAACTATTTCTTTTTGGTTTTTAAAGCTGTTCTCAATCAAAACACCGCCAATTTTTTTATTTTCTGCCAAAATGTCGTTTGGCCATTTGATTTGAAATTTGATTAAACTTATCGATTGTAAAGCTTCTACAATGCTCAATGCTACAATGCAATTTAAAGTAAATAAATTAATAGTAGATTCTTGCAAATTATGATATAGAAGACTAAATGTCAATCCTTTATCGCTTTCTGAAATCCAAGAAGCACCCCGTTGCCCTCTACCATCTGTTTGTTGATTGGCTACTACAATTGTGTAATTTTCAGTAGTTGCTTCTTGTGCCAATTCCTTCAAAAAACGATTGGTAGAATCTATGGCATTGAGTTTGATTATCTTCATTTATTACGAATAAGTTTTAATCTTATGTTAAGGTTCAAAAATAATGACAAAATTTGATACCTTTGCATAAATTCAAAAATAATAAATGGCGAAGAAGCAGATTAATAATGATGATTTATTAGCAAACATCATCAAAGGGATTGAAGAAGTAAAAGGAGAAAACATTGATATTCTAGATTTAAGAGCAATTGACAATACTGTTTGTGACTATTTTGTGATTTGCAACGGAAACTCAAACACACAGGTCAATGCAATTGTAGGTTCTATTCAAAAAGTGGTTTCAAAAGAACTAAAAGATAAACCTTGGCACGTGGAAGGTGCAGAAAATGGAGAATGGGTTTTAA
>Ga0315907_10000313_pt1 | contig 70490 bp, 64 predicted proteins | sample LakEriMetagenome_3_FD_203525 | JGI IMG/M metagenome (GOLD analysis project Ga0315907, IMG submission 203525) | Freshwater fungal communities from buoy surface, Lake Erie, Ohio, United States - Buoy 12 MA123 | ecosystem: Environmental > Aquatic > Freshwater > Lake > Lake biofilm | place: USA... | reverse complement strand
CTAACGGTGAAAGTGTGGTGATCAGGATGGAGGTGGCCAGATAATGACTAGTGGCTAGTGACGAATGACTAATAAAAAGGTCCGCGTTGAAATTTCAATGCGGGCCTTTTTTTGGATGATAATCTCTGCTTCGCTATGCCCAATTGGTCACTCGTCATTTGTCATTCGTCATTGTATATTCGCCCCATGATTCACGCCTCCGGCATCACCAAATCATACGGCAATCTTCAAGTATTGAAGGGTGTTGATGTGAGCATTGCCAAAGGGGAGGTAGTTTCTATTGTCGGGGCTTCCGGAGCTGGTAAAAGCACCTTGCTGCATATTCTCGGAACGCTCGATAGGCCCGATACCGGCGTGGTGAAGTTTGAAGAGCAGGTGGTGACATCCATGAACGCACGTCAGTTGGCTCAGTTCCGCAATAAACACATTGGTTTCATCTTTCAGTTTCATAATTTATTGCCGGAATTCACGGCTTTGGAAAATGTGTGCATCCCGGCATACATCGGAAATAAATCGAAGCAGGAGTCAGAAGCTAGAGCGCTGGAGCTGCTCGATTTCTTAGGGCTTTCCGCTCGTGCCGACCACAAGCCTAATCAGTTGAGTGGGGGAGAGCAACAGCGAGTGGCAGTAGCACGCGCACTCATGAACCAGCCGGACGTAATCCTAGCAGACGAGCCTTCCGGAAATCTTGACTCCAAAAATGCGCGCGAATTACACCAACTCTTTTTCTCGCTACGCGAAAAATACAATCAGACTTTTGTAATCGTAACCCACAATGATGAGCTCGCAGGTCTGGCCGATAGAGCGCTTGTGATGCGCGACGGTAGGCTTTGAGTTGATTACGGATTACGGATTATAGAAGGGATCCTCCTATGTCACAGCTAATCCATTATTCGTAATTAAAATCTCCGCCTTACATCATAGGCACTTCGAGCAACAGAATGCGCGCTTCATCACTGTTAGCCTCTATGTTCAGTTCGTTCAGCTTCCACAATCCATAACCATCGCGTTTGTTCAGCGGTTGGCCATTGACGGTGAAGTCGCCTTCGACGATAAATGCATACACGCCATGAGTCGACGGACGTTTCAATGTATACTTGATTGTTTTTCCTTGATCGAATGTTCCCAAGTGAAACCAGGCGTCTTGGTGAATCCATACACCCGCATCGTCGGGGCTGGGTGATAGAATTTGATTCAACTCATTCTTCTTTTCAAGAGGTAGTTTTATCTGGTCGTAACGAGGAGTTACGTTCGCCTTATTGGGAAACACCCAAAGTTGAAACAAGCGGAGGTCTTTATCGGCCAGGTGATTGAACTCGCTGTGTTGTATGCCAGTGCCGGCACTCATCACTTGTACTTCTCCGGCGGTAATCGTGCCGGAGTTTCCCATGCTGTCTTTATGAGCTACCACACCTTCGAGAGGTATGGTGATAATCTCCATATTGTCGTGAGGGTGCGTATTGAAGCCCATTCCGGCTGCAATAAAGTCGTCGTTGAGCACGCGCAAGGCTCCGAAATTCATTCTATCCGGATTATAATAATTGGCAAACGAGAAAGAATAGTTGGTCTTCAGCCAGCCATAATCAGCTCCGCCGCGGGTTTGCGCTTTGTGCAAAACGGTATTTTCGTTCATAATTGTAGAGTGTCCGGGATGATGATTAAATCCTACTTGTTTCGATAAATCAAGGGGCTTGAGTTCATCGATGTCATTCTTGATAACCGCAGCTACCGCGCCGCCGGCGGCTATAACGCCTGCGCCCGTGAGTGCTTTTTTGAGAAAGTTTTTTCTGTCCATGTAGCAAAGGATTTCTAATGCAAATTTGGCACAACTCAAAGATAAACACATTGATCTACATCTATGCCTTCCTTTTCTTTCTGGTGGCGCTTATTTACAGCGCTGCGGGTTTTGGGGGTGGGAGTATGTATCTGGCCATTCTTGCTCAGTCTACTTTATCAGTAGAGGCGTTGCGCATGGCAGCACTGAGTTGTAACGCTGTGGTCACAGCCAACGGGACGTGGCAATTTCACCGGGCTAATTGGATTGTCTGGCGGGGTGTGCTGGCTCTCTTGGTTTGCAGTGTGCCGCCATGTCTTTTCACGTCAAGTATTCATTTGTCGGAGAAGACTTATTTCATCTCGCTTGCAATTGCCCTTTTGGTTGCAGCGGGTGCTATGCTTCTTCGTCAACCTCGCAATGAGCAATTGACAGTTCAACCGTTGCGTTGGTGGATGTATCCGCTTTCGTCTGTGATTGGCGGCATTTCGGGAATCACTGGCATCGGTGGAGGAATTTATTTGGCGCCCTTTCTCTATCTTTCAAAATGGGGTAGTCCTAAGCAAATTGCGGGCGCGTCGAGTGTTTTCATACTGGTTAATTCATTGGCCGGCCTTGCAATGCAGATTGGCGTAAATGGTTGGCAAATGGAGTGGAGTGTTGCGCCGCTGCTCGCAGCGGTATTTGTTGGTGGATGGATAGGATCCAAGTGGGGGAGCGCTCGATTCACCCATCGCATTGTGCGCTGGATGTCTATCGTTATCATCATCTTTGCAGCTTTGCGAACTCTTTGGAAATACCTATGAAAATCACCGTTCTGTTTTTTGGTGTGGCGCGCGATTTGGCCGGTGAACGGCAATTAGAACTGGAGTTGCCGGCTTCAAGTAATGTCGGAGATTTACGTCGACTATTGGCGCAGCAGTTTCCGGGACTAGACCAGGATCTGGCCTACGCCTTGGCCATCAATGAAAAGTTTAGTGCTGATGATCGAACTATTCATGAAGGAGATGTGGCAGCAGTATTGCCTCCCGTTAGCGGCGGTTAAATAAGGACTTGCAATGACTGAATCACCCACTTACATATCCCTTTCGCTTGCGGCACTTTCAGAGTCAGAGGCACGGAGCCTATTGCAAGACCATGCATGCGGAGCGCAGGTTTTGTTTGTCGGTGCTGTGCGATCTCCATCGAAGGGCTCTGTGGTAACTCATTTGGAGTTTGAAGCCTATGAGCCGATGGTCCATTCGGTGTTGGAAGAAATTGCCGAGGAACTTCGGATGCAATTTGGTATTCGCGGAGTTTTGCTGTTTCATCGCTTAGGGCGCGTGGAAGTAGGTGAAGCCGCTGTAATTGCAGGTATTTCTTCAACCCATCGCAAAGAAGCGTTCGAAGCGTGTGCCATGCTGATGGATCGCTTGAAGCAAACCGTTCCTATCTGGAAAAAGGAGTTTACAGAAGATGGCGCTGTATGGGTAACACCAAATCCGTGAGCATTATTCCAGGGGTGTAAACGTTGGCTGACCGTCCATCCGCTTTTCATAATCCATCAAATCACGCTGAGCTTCCTCATCGCTTGGGTTTTCCAGCGAGAACTGAAGTATTTCTCGGTAGTAAGCGTCGTCGAATCGCCAGGTAAGTCGATTGCTGAGTGGTGTGACGAAATAGAAAGTCAAAAGAACACTCAGAATAGCGGAGCGAATGAGAATTCCTCTGTTGAGTTTGGGTTGGTTATCCTCCAAGAGTTTCATGGAGAAAAACATGACGGCAGTCAATAACCCCACGCCAATTAAATTATAGGTATTGTAATGAGTGACAAAGATTTCATTGAAGCAAATAGTCAGCACACAATACGAGAAGACTATACCTGAAGACGTTTTCATGATGAGAGCCGGGCGCATTTCAGGCGCAGTGTATCTCCAGGCAGTGGGCAAAAATGTATTTCGGGTAAGTCCAATACCCGTGATGAAGTAAAAGAAGATGTTTACAACTGTTGCAGCAACAATGATGGGTTTAGCAGCCGGCATCGACGAATAGGCCATTAGCCCGGCTAGCACCAGCAATGAAAAACAAAGCAATTCTATTCGCCTCATGCAAGGTTGATTTGAATACCTACCGGGCAATGATCACTGCCATCAATTTCATTGAGAATAAATGCGTCCGAAATGTGAGGCAATAAGGTATTGGAAACAATAAAATAATCGATCCGCCACCCCACGTTTTTCGCACGTGAGTTAAACCGAGCACTCCACCAGCTGTATTTCACTGTTTCCGGATGAAAGTGCCTGAATGTGTCCGAAAAACCAGCCCCTAAAATTCGGGTTAAACCATCAATTTCCTGTTGAGTGTAACCGGCCGATTTATTGTAATTCGATTTTGGATTGGCAAGATCCATAGGCTGATGAGCCACGTTCATATCCCCGCACCAAATGACGGGTTTCTTTTTCTCCAGATTTTGTAAATGTGCCAGCATGGCTTCATCCCATGTTTGTCGGTAGTCGAGTTTCACCAGCTCGGCACCGCTATTGGGTACGTAGGTATTGATGAGATAAAACGTTTCAAACTCTGCGGTAATAGTGCGGCCTTGTGTGTCATGCTCGGGAATGCCGAGACCATATTCCACACTTAGCGGTTTCTTTTTAGTTAGTATGGCTGTTCCGCTATAACCGGCCTTTTCAGCAGCACTCGAATACACTTCATAACCTTCTAGTCCGAAGAGAGCTTCACGCACCTGATCATTATTGGCTTTGGTTTCTTGCAAGCAAAGCGCATCAGGGGCCATCTTTGCGATGGAATCGAAAAGGCCTTTTTTAACGATGGCGCGGACACCGTTAACGTTAAATGATACGAGTTTCATGAATTACATTTGAGTAACAAAAGAAAGATATAAATGGGTAGAATTGCGCGTGTGGTGAAAAGAATAATTCTTTTGTTGTGGGTGATATGGCTCGCTCCTACGGTCTCTTTGGCTGAGACCCACCTTCCTAAATCCATGCGCATATTCCCGGAGGTTCAAGGCTATTGGTTTTTGGATGGTGAACTTCTTTTTGGCTGTGAAGTAACTTATACCAATGGTGGCAAGCGAAGGACAACCGGTTACTTGAATGGTAATCTTCTATGGAAGGAGCTCGTATGTGAGAGTGATCAAGCCACATGTGAAGGCGACAAGATTTTTGTGGATTTGTTTAAGGTTAGGCAAAACAATAACACTCTGCTCATTCGAGTTCATATGCTCGGTTTTTCTTTGATAAAGACCGAATTTGAGTTGAAGGTGCCACCGCTTCAGGACATTGAAGTGTTATTACCGGAAAACACAAAGCCACGTTATGGCGATGAAATTGAGCCCTACGTTCGTTTGCAATGGGTCAATGGCGCTTCTTATACCTATTTGGCATCGGATGTGAAAGCCCTCGTGCCGCGTGACAGCGTAACGCTTTATTATAATAATGAGATAGTGCACAACGGAATCATTTCATTACCCGCTTTCAATTTGGAGGAACCTCACAGCTTTTCTCTCTCCGTTGTTTGGACATCCAAGCCGTGGTTGAATCACACCGAGGTATACTCTTATTATGGAAGGGAACATCAGGTTTGGAAGTTTCGCGCCGAAAATGGAGCAGATGCGCGAGATCAACTTGCTGCGCCCAAAGGCATGGATGGTGCTGAAGGTTTTTACGGCATGCCCGGAGCCGATGCTGCGGATATTCAGGTTAACTTGTTTTGGAACGAAGACAAAACGAAATTGATTGTTCAAGCTGTTAATGGAAGAGATGCTTACCGTGGAATGTTTTCTCCGGCTGAATTTTCGCTCGAGATTATTGCCCGAGGAGGAAGGGGAGGCGACGGTGGACGCGGCGGAGAAGGTGGGGCAGCGCCTGTGGACGACCCGTATCATGCAGGCGTTGGCGGCAAAGGTGGCCGCGGAGCTCAAGGAGGCAAGGGAGCAGCCGTGAGTATCGAAAGTGCCCCGGGCACCGAGGCATTTGTTCCCTGTATCATAATCGATAATCAGGATGGGGAGCCGGGCAGGCCGGGTAAGGGTGGACGAGGAGGTGTTTTTTCAATGGGCTACGGAACACCAACTCTTCTTGAACTCTTATTTCCATCGAGAAATTATGATGGTGAGCCGGGTGATGAATGACGGCCCATCCGCATGAAGTATCGCTCGAAATAGGTATAAACCACGTAGGAAAGTGCCAGCGAGATCAGGCATGGCACGGTGAATTTCACCATCCAGGAAAGCTGCCATCCCAAGCCCTCCAGCCTTTTGAATACAAAAGCCCAAACGGTAAAGACCAGCGGATGCAGCAGATAGAGTGAATAGCTACTTTCTCCAAGTAGCTGAAAAAAGTTACCGGCTATACCTTGCATTTGCGTAGCTATTTTATATACGCCCAGGCATATCAGAATGGAGGCACCCGTGAATATCCATCGGTTTATTCCGGTTACCAAGGCAATGGTATTGCCTTCTGCAGGTGTCAGGATGAAGAGTCCTAATCCTAACCCGAGTATGGCCAGACAAATGGGCCTTGACAGGTCACGGTTCTTAGTGAAATAGGCTATGGAGCAACCGGCCATAAAAAAGAAGACTTGATTTAGAGGATTCACGTATGAATGCCACTGATGGACCAGTTCAACATGCGCGTTCAGCGTTTGAAAGGCGAAGTAATGGTGAAGCGAGCCACTCGCTATTAGAAGAAGGATGAATAGAATGGGCCTTTTGGAACTCGTATAAATGACTAAAGGAAAAATCGAATAAAAGACCAATTCATTACCAATGGACCATGCCCCTGTAGCAAAAGTGGTGTCCCATTTTATAAAGCCAAAAAGTCCTGATAGATTGAGAAACACATGATTCCAATTGGGGATTCTTAGTGAAAGAACGATAGCACTCACCGTAGCAAGCCAAAGCAGAGGGTAAATGCGAAGCGCTCTTTTCCGGATGAAATCCCTCAAGTTGAATGATTTCATTCGATCGGACGTTTCATAGACATGAAACAAGGTGAGACCACTCAGCACGTAGAAGACGGATACACCATAAACACCCACTCTCCCCAGAAACTGGCCGGAAGTAAAGATGCCCTCAAGCCAAAACTGATAGTGATAAACCATAATTCCCAAGGCGGCTAAGCCTCTCAGATAATCAAGCGACAAGACGCGTGAAGTGGGCTTCATGGTTGGTAGGCAACACGAATAATAGATTCTTTTTCCGTTTCTGCCCAGTCCATATCAAAAAGGGTTGAAGGAGAATGAGAAAGACGAGGCACTCTTCCGCTAAGGTGATACTCGCTTATATCGGGGTGGTATATCTTTTCGAATGCATTCGCATTAATTCCGCCACCCGGCATGATGGATATTTTACCACCGGCGGCATCGTGCATAGCCAAGATAGTTTCAATGCCTTCCGGCGCACTTTTTTTACCTCCCGAAGAGAGTATGCGTTCACAACCACAATCGATGATCACTCGCACGGCTTGAATTGGATCCGGTGAAAGATCGACCGCCCGATGGAAAGTGACCGGTGTCGTACCGCAGTGTTTAACCAGACGGGAAGTTAGTTCGTCATCGATTGTGCCATCGGTTTTTAATGCTCCGAATACAAAACCATCTGCACCGGAAGCCCCCAGCATATCGATTTCGCGCAGCATGACTTCAATTTCTTGATTGCTGTAAGTGAAGTCGCCCTCTCTCGGACGAATCATCACGTAAACAGGAATGGAGATGTGACGCTTTACTACTTCAAGCAGGCCTGAGCTAGGGGTGATTCCCGCCGAGCCCAGTGCAGAACATAATTCGATTCTGCCGGCACCGCCTAGTTCAGCTTCTACACATGAATGAACGGTAGAGGCAACAACTTCAATCAAGTAAGGATTCCTTTCCATTCATTACGATTTGCGGTCGTCTTTTCGCAAGGCGTAAATGCGCTCGATAATGTCGACTACTTTCAGTCCTTCGAGTGCGTTGGTTGTAATAGTCGAATTTCCATGAATGGTCTCCACTACATTTTGAATGATGTAGTGATGATTATTGGCCGAACCCTTATAATGACCATAATCGTTTGCCGGGTTGGTTGGAGCCAGCTCGGGCATCGAATAGCCGTCAATATTGCAGTATTCGACCTTGTCCATGTATTGGCCCCCCACTTTCACACTGCCTTTGCTACCGATAATAGTCAGGCTGCTTTCCAGGTTTGTATCCCAAACCGCAGTGGAATAGTTGATAGACCCCATGCCACCATTGATGAAACGGAAATTCACAAAACCACTATCCTCGAATTCCGTGGAATGGGCATGCGTGAAATCGTTAAACTTGGCTTGTATATCGGTAATGTCGCCGAACAACCAATACATGATGTCGATGAAGTGTGAGAATTGCGTAAACAATGTTCCGCCGTCCAATTGCTGATTGCCTTTCCATCCGTCTTTTTTGTAATAACGGTCGTCGCGGTTCCAATAGCAATTGAGTTGTACCATGTATATATCGCCAATTGTTTTTTCTGAAACAATCTGCTTGAGCCACTCGGAAGGTGGCGAGAAGCGATTTTGCATGACGCAAAACACTTGTCGATGCATTTGCAGCGCTTTGTAGATAATGGATTCACAATCCTGTTTGTGCAGCGCCATTGGTTTTTCGCAGACAACATGTTTTCCGCTCTCCAACGCTGCCATAGCGTGCTCAGCATGGAAGCCATTGGGCGAACAAACGTTGATTACCTCAATTTCAGGATGCGATTTAATCATGGCCTGATGATCATTGTAAAGCGGCACATCAAGCTCTGTTAATCCCAGTCTGTCTTTATCAAGCACATCGCACACGGCAATCAATTCACACGCACTGTTGCGTCTCACCATTTCAGCATGGCGCTTACCAATGTGCCCTTGTCCTATTACTGCAAATTTTACTTTATTCATCCTTCTTCAACTCTTATTTGTAATTATCCTCATTTTCTGTTCGCCATTCGCCTTAAGTCACTTGTCATTAGACACTTTCCTTACCGCGCCATCCTTCAACTCATACTTTTCCCCCGACTCAGGACAGATAGACATGCCCTCGGCATTGAATTCCAGCTGATGTCCGTATTCACTCATCCATCCGCGCTGACGAGCAGGGTTTCCGACCCACAGACTGTAAGCAGGGATGTTCTTGGTAACCACAGCACCGGCACCAATAAAGGCATAGGGCCCAATGTCGTGCCCGCAAACTATAGTTGCGTTTGCGCCAATTGTTGCGCCTTTGCCAACGTGGGTTTTGGCATATTCGCTTTTGCGGTTGACAGCGCTGCGAGGGTTGATGACGTTTGTGAATACCATAGAAGGTCCCAAGAATACATCATCATCGCATGTAACACCGGTGTAAATAGAAACGTTGTTTTGAATTTTGACATTTCGTCCCAGAATCACGTCAGGTGAAATCACGACGTTCTGCCCGATGTTGCATTTTTCCCCAATGGTGCAGTGTTGCATAATATGCGAAAAATGCCAGATTTTTGTGCCATCCCCAATGCTGCAGCCGTTATCAATTACAGCGGTAGGGTGGGCAAAGTATGGGGTCTTTTCCATGGTGATTGAAAGTCTTCAAAAGTAGCAGTTTTGTGCGCAACTAGCTCGCCTCTTTTTGGTCAAGCTTTTCAAATTCACTATTTCTGCTGAGGTATTCCGGCACCATTGATTTGAGTGCGCGCACTAATTCCAAATTATTTTGATCGTCGAACATGGCTATGAGCTCACTCACACTGCGATTTATTTCCGCATAGTCTCTGTCGCGCACGCGAGCCCTGACAATTTTTGGATGATGCGTGGACATGGTGTCCTCCGCTGAGTTGAGAACCTCTTCATATAGTTTTTCACCGGGACGCAAGCCGGTAAAACTGATTTCAATGTCGCGATCTAATTCGAGTCCCGACAGTCGAATCATGTTTTTAGCCAAGTCAAGCACCTTAACACTTTCGCCCATATCGAATGCGAAAATTTCCCCACCCATACTCATGGCCCCTGCTTCCAGGACAAGCCGAGAAGCTTCCGGAATGGTCATAAAGAATCGAGTGACTTCAGGGTGTGTTACCGTGAGAGGTCCACCTTGTTCAATTTGTTTTTTAAAGGTGGGGATCACAGATCCATTGGAGCCTAGCACATTGCCGAATCGGGTGGTAACGTAATTTGTTTTGCTGATTCGGTCTTTTGATTGCACATACATTTCCGCCACGCGTTTGGTGGCCCCCATTACGTTAGTGGGGTTCACGGCCTTATCGGTTGAAATAAGTACGAATGTTTCAACTCCAAATTCTTCTGACAAATCAGCCATTACGCGTGTGCCATGCACATTGGTTAGCACGGCCACACTGGGGTTGTGCTCCATCAAAGGGACGTGCTTGTATGCAGCGGCATGATAGACTATGCTTGGCCGGAAATGGCTCATCATTCGGCGCATACGCTCGGCATTGCACACGTCACCCATCACAACTTCGAATCGATCGGCATAGCCGCGTGCTAACAATTCGTTCTCGAGTAAAAAAATAGGAGTCTCTGCCTGGTCCAGTATAATTACTTTACCGGCCTTGCACGCCAATAGCTGCCGCACCAACTCGCTGCCAATGCTGCCTGCTGCACCGGTTACCAGTACTGTTTTGTCTTTTACTTGTTGAATGACAGAAGCGCTCTCCAGCTCAATTGTTTCCCGACCCAGCAATTCTTCAATCTTGATGTCGCGAATTTGCTTTGCGCTTAGCTGACCTCCAATCCATTGAGTGATAGGGGGGATATTGGAGACATGAACTCCTGCCTCCAATGCTTTAGCAATAAAGTCAGCCTTCATTTTGGCGTCAAGGCTAGGAATAGCGATAATGACCTCGTCAACTTTGCCCGACGCATAAAGCTCATCCAGTTTATGCCGCGAAAAAACTGATTTGCCATCGAGTGTCTTACCTTGTTTATGCGGATTGTCGTCGATGAAAGCAATTACCTCTGTTTGGGATCGAGGGTCACGTTCAATGGCTTGCTTCGTAATTTGTCCGCTTTCGCCTGCACCGTAAATAATGGCCCTTTTGCTGACTTTTCCCGGATTTTTCAATTCCATATACACTACTTTCACAGCAATGCGTAAGACTATCATACTGAAAAGTGCAATGAGGTATTCCAACACGATAATCGAGTAGGGAATGAAAAATTTTCCATCCCAAACCAAATAGCGGCAGGCATTCAATGATGCAAATACAGCCGAACCTGCTGTAAGCATCACAAAGATTCTCAGCGTGTCTTGAGAACTGGTGAAACGAATGATGCCCGCATAAGTCTTTCCCAGGAGAATTCCCGCAAGGCGCACCGCCAATAACATTGGCAAAAAGGCTTTAGCCAAAAGAATTTCCGAAATCGGTGGAGAAAACTCAAATCTCACTAGGTAAGCGACAATGTATGCCATCAAGCAAATGGCAATGTCGAGCAAGAGAATCAGCCACCGGGGTGTATTTCGCTTGGGAATGAGCACGCGCAAAAATAGGACGGAATGTGATTACAGATTACGGATTACAGATTACGGATTACGGATTAGCTCGAGCAATCCTAAACCATTTCACTATTTCACCATTTCACCATTTCACTATTTCACCATTTCACCTTCACTCCGCCGTATCTTCGCGCCACAAATAATATTCATGGAAATCATCGGAAAAGTGAAATTGATCCGCGATGAGCAATCATTTGCCAGCGGTTTTACCAAGCGAGAATTTGTCATTACAACGGAGGAGCAATACCCTCAAGACATTCAATTTGAATTACTCAAGGACAAGGGCAGTCTAATTACGGCCTATAACCAGGGTGATCGAATTAAGGTGTTCTTTGATATCCGCGGACGCGAGTATCAGGGTAAATATTACAACAGCCTCGTTTCATGGAAAATAGAAGGACAAGGTGCAGAAGCATCTCAGCAGTCCGGACCTCCTATGCCTCCTCCGATGCCACCCACCGCAGCAGAAATGGAAGATGATCTTCCTTTCTAAGCATAACACAACAAAGGCTTTTGGAATTTACTGAACTCAATCTGCATAGTCAACTTCTCGAGGGTATTCTCTCGATGAATTACAAGAATGCGACCCCTATTCAAGAGAAAAGTATCCCTGTTATTCTCTCGGGAAAGGACTTAATTGGCATTGCACAAACCGGTACCGGCAAAACGGCCGCTTTCGTACTGCCTATTCTGAACATGATTATGGACAAGCCGGATCATGTCGGGCCACAAGCCCTCATTATTGTGCCAACTCGCGAGCTGGCTTTGCAAATTGATCAGGCTGTTGAGGCCTATTCCTACTTTACCGGAACGTCATCGGTCGCTATTTATGGTGGTGGTGACGGTCAGGACTTCTATCAAGAAAAGATGGCCATCGTTAATGGTGTCGACATCATCATTGCCACACCTGGGCGTCTTATATCTCACATGAACGTGGGGCATGTTGATTTTTCCCGATTGCGATTCCTCATTCTCGATGAAGCAGATCGTATGCTGGATATGGGTTTCCAGCCCGATTTGTTCCGCATTATTCGCGGAGTCAATGAAGACAGGCAAACCCTTATGTTCTCCGCAACCATGCCAACAGGCATCGCCCAGTTGGCTAAAACGTTTATGCGTGACCCGGAACAAGTGAGTATCGCTATTTCGAAACCTGCTGAGAAGGTTAAGCAAGGAGTCTATATGGTGCATGATGGCCAGAAACTCGGACTTATGCTACACATTCTGAAGGATGAAGCAAGGAAAGATCAATGCATCATTGTTTTCTGTTCACGCAAACATGCTGTGAGTGCATTGCATCGCAAACTGGTGCAAGCCGGTGTACAAGCCGACCGTATTTCAAGTGATCTCGAGCAAGATCAGCGGGAAGAAGTTATGCGTCGCTTCCGAAATAAGCAGATTAACGTGTTGGTTGCTACGGATGTAATTAGCCGAGGTATCGATGTTGATGGCATTGATATGGTTGTGAACTTCGATGTGCCACGTGATGCTGAAGACTATGTGCATCGCATCGGACGCACAGCTCGTGCGCAACGAAGTGGTGAGGCTCTTACCTTGGTTTCACCGGAAGATTTGCGTGGGTTTCGTCGAATTGAAAAACTGATTGAGAAATCCATTGAAGTTCTTCCATTGCCTGAATCATTGGGCGCTGCTCCTGATATGACGGTTGAGCAGCCAAGATCTCATAGCAAGAAGCCATTCAGAAATAACAAGAGAAGGTTTCACGGAAAGTAGACATGGCTTTTTTTCCAATCGCGTTTACGTGTAGCCCGCGGGGTGAAAATCAAATCCCTGTGTGAAGTATTGCTTTAAGAGGAGGGGTGTTTTCTATTTGAAAAACAGCTGGTAAGCTGTTGTTTGAGGTTGTATTACTATTTGGCTGCCATTGTGTAGAATGCCGTTTTCCGTAAGCGGTTTCAATGCAGCTTGAAATCGAGACGGAAGGGAAATCGAGACGGATTCGGCCGCTAACCCTTTTGAAAGCACGATAAGAGCGACACTGTCAAAGTACTTCCGGCCAATGACCATTACCCCATTTTCGTTATAGATGATTTCAGTGTCTCCGTATGTAAGCGCCATGTTCGTTCGGCGCAGATTGACCAATTTCTGTGTGGCACTTTGCAGCTTGGCTTGGTTGGAATTCCAGTCGTTGAAATGCATCATGCGGCGGTTATCGGGGTCATTACCTCCGGGCATGCCAATTTCATCTCCGTAATAAATACAAGGCACCCCGGGAGTTGTCATCAAAAACGCCATCAGCATTTCCATGTTTTGGAATCCGGCTGTGTCAAGGTTTTGAATGTCGCGTGTCCAACCTGCCAACTTAGCATCTTCCGAAAACTGCACGGAGCCGTCGGCATATGAAATGAAACGTGCCCTATCCTGGTTACCCGTAATGTTACCCATGAGGTGATGACTTCCATAATAGCTCATGCTTTCCTCCAGCACGCGCTCCAAGTTATTGAAGTTCGTTTCGGGTTTGGCAAACGCATCGACAGCTGCATCGTACAAGTTAAAGTCGAACTGTCCGTCCATCTGGCCGCTGCTGATGTAAGACGAAATCAACTCCGGACTGCCGTATGTTTCTCCTATTTGATACATTGTTCTGTTCGGATGGCTGGTTTGGTAGGCTTTCACTTTTTTCGTTAGCGTGCGCCAAAAGTCTTCGTTGATGTGCTTGGTAGCATCATGACGGAATCCATCGAGATCATAGTTCTCTACCCAATACATGGCTGTATCGGTGAGCGCTTCCACCACAGCATGATCGGCGAACTTCCAGGTAGGAAGGAACGTATCGAACCAGGTCGTTAAGCGGTGTTCATCCCATTTCTCTGTATTCATGGTACCGTCGGGCAAGTAGAGCGGTGTGGTCCATTCAGGCTTTTGTTGGTAGAGGGGATGGTCTTGGTGGACGTGGTGAGCCACGTAATCCAGAATAACATTCATGTTGTTGGCGTGTGCAGTTTGTAGCAATTCATCCATCGCAGCTTTGTTACCAAAACGACTATCTATGCTGCGCAACGCCGTTGGCCAGTAACCATGATAGGCGGAGAAGGTGCTTTTCACGCCTTTATCCCATAACCCCCAGGCTCCCTCAGCATTGGTCGTGATGGGTGAAATCCAAATAGTGTTGATACCGAGCTTTTCGAAATAGCCATCCTTAATTTTCTGCGTAATTCCCTGCAAGTCGCCCCCAAGATTATTGGCTTTGGCATCAATGGTCGAGTCTTGTGTGGGGCGGTTGTTGCTCGATTCGCCATCAACAAAACGATCAACCATGACAAAGTACATGATCGTGTTGCGAAGATCGGTGCGTTCCAGATCGGCGGGGTTGATGATGGCTTGTCCATTCTTCAGCGGTATGAGGATGTCGTTGTAACGCGTGGTGCCATTATCGGCGAACACACGTACATGTGAACGTTCGCGTGCTTGAGCGGACTTGGGTATCTCGATTACCATTTTCCCCGCTTGAAGTTCAGAGCCCACGAGTTGATTATCCACGTAGGCAAAAACTTGCTTGCAGGCATCGCCATCAACCAGTGTTATGTTGTTCGGCGATGCGCTCTCCGTGAACATCATGGGTTGCCGATCGGTCGACGTTCCTGCCTGAAATGTGTTGTTCAATCCGCCCATACCGTTGCTGATAGTGTTGGGATTAGAAGCGTCCATCATTTCAACGCCATCTTCCCAAATACGGTATTGATAAAGTCCTTGATTCAACACCAATTCTACAGACCACGTATCGCCGTTCTTCACCAAGGGCGTTGCTTTGCGATTCCAGCCATTCATGGATCCGGAAAGTTCAACCATCGCAACATCCGGACGCGAAGGCGTATAGCTAAACGTGTAACGAATTTTGTTGGTTGCGAATACAGGAATATCATAGGAGGTCCCGTCGTATGAAACACGCAGGTTGCTGATGGGGGAAGGCGCCGCCCCCAATAAAACCACAAGCCCCGTTGTATCAGAACTCCAGTTTGTTCCATTCCACAGAATCGAATCGATTTTCGCAGCTTCGGGAAAATAGTCGATCATGTATACTCGGGTTGTATCGAGCTGAAGGCGAATAGGACTAGCTAAGCCTTGAATGGCGCTTGCTGTTTTTACTTCCTTTTTACTTGCAACGCATGCCGCCAGAATAGTTATAGCAGCAGAAAGAATGAATAGGGTTTTCTTCATGGGTAAGAAGTTTAAATTCTCCAATAAATCATGCGACTCTTCCCTTGTAAATCGGGTAATATCGTTGGATTATGAATAGTATAGTTACCTGCCAGCTTCAATAGCTCATCAGCCATATTTTCATGTATCTCGCAAAAAACGTGACCACCTTGGGCAAGAGTCTCCTCACTCAAATCCATGAGTCGTCGGTAAAAAACAAGAGCATCTTCGTCGGCGGTAAATAGCGCAAGGTGAGGCTCGTGTTCGGTTACACGCGAAGACATTGTTGCCTGTTCGTGCTGTGGTATATAGGGCGGGTTGCTAACGATGATGTCGAACGTTCTTTTCGGCTTCGAGGAAAGAATATCAAGATGTTCAAACTCGATATTCAGTTGCAGATTGGCAGCGTTTATTGTTGCAACCGACAAAGCTTCATTACTAATATCTACAGCGGTGACTTCAGCGCCGGGGATAAGCTTTTTCAAAGCCAAAGCAATGCAACCGCTTCCGGTTCCAATATCAAGAATTCGCGGGTTAGAAAGGGTATTGCAATCGACCACCAAACGCACCAATTCTTCCGTCTCGGGCCGAGGTATGAGCACGTTTTTGTCGACTCGTAATTTCATACCGAGAAACCAAGCGCTACCGAGCACATACTGCAATGGTTCCCCTTGCAACAAACGCTTCAGAGCAAAGTGGTACTTCAGCAATTCCGATTCACCCAGTCGAGAGCTGGCATGAAGAACTACATCGGATCGGCTCCAACCATGGAAGGCTTCAAACAGTTCATGGACAAGATTGCCTGCTTCCCGCGAATCATAGCATGTCTGAAGCTTATCGGTGAGATAAGATCGCAGCGTGGCAACTTTGTTGTCGGCCAAGAGTTGATTCATCAGTGGGCTAAATGGGGGCTCTATTGCTTCACGAATACCTGATAACCATAAGGTGGAAGCTCCTGATGGCCTTTGGTGTAAAGTGTGAGTGATTGTGCATTAAAGATGCTGGGGTATTCACCTTCGGGCATGTTTTCGATAAAGTCAACACTCTGCGGTTTATCACTGAAGTTGAGCATCACTACAACTTGGTTATTGTCTTTGGTGCGCGAAAAACAGTAGAGTACATCATCACTGCTCGTCTTGATTTTCTTGAATGCCCCACCAAACTCACCGTTCCACAGCGCAGGGTTTTCCTTGTGAACTTTGAAAAGGCGTGTGTAAAAATCCTGGTATTTGTAGTTGTTCCATTGCACGGTGTCTTTTTCAAAGAAGGAAAGGCGATGAGGAGTGCCATCCGCTTTTTGCTCGCCGCCTTCCTGACCGGAGTAAATGAGTGGCATGCCGCCAATGGTCATAGCCAACACATCCATCGTTTGACGCATAGAGCCCAGGCGTTCAATACCGGTTCCGTTCCACGAGTTTTCATCATGGTTGGTAGTGAAGTACATGCGGTAGGCGCTGCGTGGAAAGGCAGTATCCTGCTTGGCCATATAAGCGTCGATGTCGCTCAATTTCTTCTCTCCTTTGGCAACCTCATTGGTAATGTGCATGAATTCCCATGCATAACTCATGTCAAAGGCCTTCAGGTGATGTTCTTTGCGCTCGGCTTCAGCCAACATGAAAACCGGTTTGATGCTGTCGAGCGCAGCTCGGGCATCATTCCAAAAGAGTGTAGGTACTTTTTCTGCCACATCGCAGCGATAACCATCGATATCGCATTCCTTCACCCAAAATTTCAAAGCGTCGGTCATGCCCGTCCACAAGGCCTTGTTTTCGTAGTTGAGTTGTGCCACATCCCACCAGTCTGTGCCCAGTGGTGGTTGAATTTTGCCGGCAGTATCGAGCAAATAGTATTCGAGGTGGTCGGTCGCCCAGTGGTTGTCGAAAGCACTGTGGTTGGCTACCCAGTCGATGATTACCTTCATGCCATTGTCGTGTGCTGTCTTCACAAGGCTTTTGAAATCGGCCAGCGAACCATAGCTTGGATTAACGGCCTTGTAATCCTTCACGCTATAATGGCTTCCCAAGCCGCCTTTGCGGTTCACCTCACCGATGGGGTGTATAGGCATGAGCCAGAGAATGTCGACGCCCATCGACTTCAAGCGCGGAATGTCTTTGGTAAAAGCGTTGAATGTACCTTCAGGAGTATGCTGACGGATGTTCACTTCGTAGATGGTCGCATTTTTCGACCAGTCGGGGTGTTGCAGAACGCGTGTGTCCGAGTGTCCCAGTACTTTGGCTTCTGCATCCGACTGAGGCGCGTTGCCACAAGCAATGATGATTCCCGCGAGAGAGAATGCCGCAATAGAGCGTAAAATGGTTTTCATAGGGTTTGAATAGGTGAGGGCAAATCTAAGTGTTGGAAGTACACTTTGCACGGGGAAAGGATTATAGGATAGAAGGATTGTAGGATAATAGCACCCCGAGACTCAGCGTGCGGGTTGTTATACAATCAATCCTGATGCATTAATACTTTGGTTAAGAGATATGAGGTTTAAAAGTTAAAGGATGCAAGTAGGCGCACCCTACAATCCTACAATCCTACAATCCTTCTATCGTATAATCCTAGAGAAGACTCAACTGCTCACCTCCCTTTTTCTTTTTCGCCACCGCTCGTTTGCGCGCATGCGTTGCTACTATGCGTTTGCCTTCTGCTTTTACTTCGTCCGTTTTACGATGTCCCCAAATGGCTTCTCGCGCATGTCGGGCTGCCGATTCCAAAGCGATAATAGCAGCAGGGTAGTCGGTGCCGATACGAACGCCACAGAGCTCTTGTTCTTCGAAGGTCATGAGCTGCGGTTCGTGGATGTGCTCTGTGGGAACTGCTCGTAATTCGGGCACCCATGTTTTGATAAAGGTACCTTCGGGATCGTGGTCGTGGCTTTGCTTAACAGGGTTGTACATGCGAACAGTATTGACACCCGTGGTACCCGCTTGCATCTGAAATTGCGGGAAGTGAATACCGGGCTCGTAGTCAAGAAACAAACGGGCGAGGTGGTAGGTACCTGCGCGCCAGTCTTGATACAAATGGTGACAAAAGAAGCTCACCAGCATGGCCCGCATACGGAAGTTGATCCACCCGGTGGCATGCAGGCAGCGCATGCAGGCATCGACCAGCGGAAAGCCTGTGAGCCCCTTTTCCCACGCTTCTATGTGCGCAGCGTTATATTCCTTAACGAGTGATTCGTATCCGGCATTGATGCAGTGTGTTTCATATCGGCATTCCACCTCGAACTTTTGAATAAAATGGTCACGCCATTTCACGCGTGTGAGGAAGCCATCCACCCAGCGTTTGCCCGAGCCACCTTGCGGATGTTCCATTATGAAGCGATACACTTGTCGAACGCTAACATTTCCCCATGCCAAGTAAGGAGAGATGCGTCCGCAGCTTATGCGGCTCTCGGCCGGTTTGGAGATGTGTTTATTATAGTTGACACCGCGGGAATCTACGAAACTTTGCAGGTAACGAAAAGCCACATCTTCACCAGCCGGTTGATATTCTCGCGGATAGTTAGACCAATGGTTCAGCAAATTCTCCGGAATGCCAAATGTGTGTTCGGGAATTTTCAGTGTCTGCTTGCTGTATGAATTGCGAATAATGGGAGCATGCATAAAGCCATACCATTGTTTGTCCCACCCTTCGCGGTTGAGAATGCCGCGTTGGATGCCGTCGCGTTTGCATTCGGTCCATCGAATACTGCGTTCCATACACCATTGCTGTATGGCTTTGTCGCGCTCCCAGGTCAATTGGATACCGCTCTCTCGGTAACTGTATAGTTGATCGATTTCGAAGTGATGATTCAACCATGAAAAAAGATCGATTGTTTCGCTATAGAAAATGTGCACACAGCGCTCAGACGCTTTTAACTTTTCATTCATCTGCAATAAACTTTGATACTGAAATTGCAGGTGTCTGGTGCTTGTATCGGGATGAGAAATAATGGAAGGCTCGAAGCAAAACACAATGAAGTAGGGTAGCCCGGCCTTTTCCGCCAGCATGAGCGGTTCGTGATCCTGCGTGCGCAGGTCGCGCTTCATCCAGACGAGGTTGATGGGTTGCTTCGCTTGAGGCATGCTGTTGCTAATAACGGTATGCGAAGCGTTAAACACGAAGGGGGCAGGTTGGCGGGCGCACTCTTTCTGATGCTGATTGTGTTTGTTCTGCGTTGAAAGTTGAAGGTTGAAAGTTGCAGGTTCGCCTGGGTTGGACTCTTATTTCTTACTGTTCGGAAATTCCGAATAGTTTGATGGAAGTGATGAGATTCCCTACATTTAAAATTATCCACCGGCTTGGTGGAAAATTTCCAGCGAAATTTTATTCGAATGAAAATCGGAGCAAATTGGCTTTACGCGTGGCCGAGCGAAGCCGAGGCCGATACTAAAACGATAGCATCCGGTGCCCGAGCGCAGCCGAGGGCAAATGCCTACAGAATCGCGACGTTTTTTTTAAGGTGTTTTCTCTGCTTACTCCGCGCTCTTTACGGTTGAAAAAAAATTGAAAGTTGAAGGTTGCAGGTTAATCCCTCGCTGAATGCGCTCCCTCTAATCCTACAATCCTTTTATCCTACAATCCTAATTTGAGCAACGCATACATCACCCCAACTCCAACCACCCAAACAACACTACACCCTCTCGATGTTTTATTATACACCCGGTTGTAGGCCGCGCGTTTGGGGTTGGTGATCCAGCCCATGCCCTTGGGGGCTTTTAGGCCCAGGTTGTGACGAAGCACGCGCTTCACCGAAGTGCGCGCGGCAATGCGCTTGTTGAGGTTAGGGATGCGGAAACCGAATTTCATGTGTTGTCTATGGGCGTAAGTGGTGTTATGCGATTTGCAAATAACAACGCGTTCGGCTTCCGACAAAATTTAAACGAGGCGGGAAAGCGAAATTGTCAGGAAAGTTATCACTCTCTTGGAAATGAGGTTTTTATTGAACCGCGAAGGCACAAAGAACGCAGAGAAAAAACTCCCGAAACAGAAACACAATCAGAATGTGAACACGCGCCAACCTTCAACTTTCAACCTTCAACCCCAAAATCTTCTCCGCCAACACCCTGCTCAACTTCTCATACGACTCATGCGTCCAGCCTGCTATATGAGGAGAGAGAACGACATTTGGCATTGCAATAAGATCGCGCATGGCCGTGAGCGACGGATCCTTTTCCAGGCCCTCCAGCGAGGCCTTTTCGTATTCAATCACATCGAGACATGCACCGCGTACTTTTCCGCTTTTGAGGGCTTCCACCAATGCTGCAGTCTCGGTATTCTTGCCGCGTGCTGTGTTGATGAAATAGATCGGCTTGTCAAATGAGTTGAAGAATGCGGCATCAGCGTAGTAATGCGTTTCTTCGTTGAGCGGCAAGTGTAAACTAACAATGTCTGCTTTTTCTTTAAGCTCTTCTAAGGAAACGGGTATCGCCCATTCATCGCTAAATCGATTCTTATATTTATCGTAGGCAATTACGCGTGCGCCAAAGCCTCGCAGCTTTTCGGCCAGAGAACTTCCCATCAATCCGTAACCGATAATTCCAACGGTTTTTCCTGCAATTTCATGTCCTCGGTTTTCTTCTCGAGGCCATAACCCTGCGCGAACATCGGCATCGGCCCGGCGCAGATTGTTCAGCAACATAAGCAACATGCCCATGGCGTGTTCACCAACTGCATCGCGATTGCCTTCGGGTGAATTATAGACAGCGATGCCTTTACTCTCTGCGTAAGAGACATCAATGTTTTCCAAACCGCTGCCGCTGCGTGCTATGAATCGAAGGTTGCTGGCGGCGTCGATAAATGCCTTGTCTATCTTAATGCGTGAACGCACAACCACGCCGGAATATTCATTTGCCATAGCCAACAGCTCTTCGCGTGTGGCCTCATATCGACAATCGCACACATATCCGGCTGCTTCAAGCCGTTGGTGCAAAACTTCGTGAACACTTTCAATGAATAATACCTTCGCCATAGAGGCAAAAGTAGGGGTATAAGCTATTGCTCTATGGCTGCTTTGAGAGTTATAAGGTTTAGCTTGTGCTGATTCATTCTTCGATGTGTGCCTTGCTTAGCGTGATATACGGCCAAATACTCTTGTTCTGACTGACCAGGTGTAGGCACCAACAATGCCTTTACTTCAAGACTATGCAAATCCATGAGTGTGCTATAACCGGAACGACACACAACGAGCCGCGCGCTTTTGAGTGCCGCTGCAAGCTCGGAGTCGGGCAGGTGGTTCACTATGCGCATCAAACCCTTTTGCTCCTGCACCGGTTCTTCAGGTTTGCCCAATACCAAAAGGGCAGGGCATTCTAGTTGAGGCAATAGGTCGCGAAGTTGGTTTTCAAAACGAGTGCGCGTGGGCTCCGGACCTGAAACGATGGCAACCACGCTGTATGGTTTTTCGACGGTTACTGCAGCTGAGTGAAAACGGGAAAGCGGGCCGATGAACAAGGCTTTCTTGTCCCACGCCCCCCCGTGCGAGAGCAATCCGCTCAAGTTGGATTCGAGTCCGTAATCCGGCACCCAAAGTGCTCTGAATCGCTTTAAATAGTAATTCAGCCATTTTCCGACAATCCATCGAAAAGGCTTGGGTACTCGAAGGTACAGCTGATGAGTTATGAGGGTGCAAGGCACATCAACATGATAAAGCCCATACCGATTGTCGCTGCACACCTGGTGTATGTTTTTCTCTATAACGATGCGTTGCAACCACCGATGTTCGGCTCGCACAACTTTTCGCAATCGGACCATTTGTGTCACAAGATGAAGAGTAATCGGGCCGCGTGACGGATAAGTAACGGCGTAGTCAGGTATGTCGGTGAGCAATTCCAAATGCGGATAACGTGCCTTGAGCCAGTCAGCACTTCGACCATTGGATGCGAGTACCACTTCGTGTCCGGCTGCCAGCCAGCGGTCAATGAGAGGAGTGCACCGAGTTGCATGCCCAAGCCCCCAATCGAGAGGAGCTACGAGAATGCGATGTGTTGAGCCTTCTTGCATTGCTTATAACAGCTGCACAAAGTACACGTATCTTGCTACCCAAAATGTTCCGCTGTGGAAGAAGTTACCACCGATATCGATGAGAAGTACATGCGCTTGGCTATGAGAGAAGCCATGAATGCATATGATGCCGATGAAGTTCCCATAGGCTGCGTGATTGTTTGCAAAGGTCAGGTAATAGCAAGAGGCTATAACCTGACAGAGCGCTTGCACGATTTTACGGCGCATGCAGAAATGCAAGCCTATACCTCGGCATCGGAGTTTTTGAATGGGAAGTCATTGCATGAATGTACACTCTATGTCACGCTCGAGCCTTGCGTTATGTGCGCCGGTGGTGCTTACAACACGCGCATAGGTCGCATTGTTTTTGGTGCATTTGACGAGAAGCGCGGCTTCAGTAAGTTTGGAAACCATTCCGACAATGATCAGGGGATTGTCCATCCGCGCTGTGAGGTTGTCGGGGGGGTGTTAGCAGAAGAATGCGCAGGTTTGCTAACCAACTTCTTTCGGGAGAAGCGCGACTGACAACTTTTGCCTTTGGATTTCATCTTGAATGAATTACCTTCGCAACGCTAAAAACAACAATCGTCCCCCTCAATGAACCCTCGATTATGCAATTTTCACTATCCAAAGAGCTGCTTTCTGAGCTCCGCGAGTGGATTGCGGACGGTAAGGACACAGCAATAGCCCAAGCTACTATTGATGCGCATCCGGCAGATATTGCCGAGTTGCTCAACGAACTCAAGCGCGACGAAGCCGTATACGTCTATCGCCTCCTCGACGAAGAGAAGGCCGCAGACGTAATGCTCGAGCTTGATGATGACGTTCGTGAAAAGCTGCTATCGAGCCTCACCAGCCGTGAAATTGCGGAAGAGCTCATCGAGAACATTGATTCCGATGATGCCGCCGACGTTATCGCCGAGCTACCTGAGCAGAAACAGGAGGAGGTTATTGCTCTTTTGGAAGACGAAGAGCAAGCAAGCGACATCATTGACCTCATGACCTATGCGGAAGGCACCGCCGGCGCTATCATGGGAACAGAATTGATTCGTGTTAATCAGAACTGGACCGTAACGCAGGCCATCCGCGAAATGCGAAAGCAGGCCGAAGACCTCGATAATATTTACACGATTTATGTAGTTGACGATACCGAGGTGTTACTTGGTACATTGAGCGTGAAATACATGCTCTTCAACCTATCCAGCCTTCGCACAACCATTAAGGATTTATACAAGCAAACGAAGGTGCGCACAGTGAATGTGAATGCACCTGTCGACGAGGTAGCGAAGGTCATGGAGAAATACGATTTAGTGGTGCTGCCTGTAGTCAATGAGCACGGCGTTTTATTGGGGCGCATCACCATCGACGATGTAGTCGACATCATTAAGGAAGAGGCCGACAAGGATTACCAGATGGCAAGCGGTATCTCGGAAGATGTTGAGCATAGCGACAGTGTTCGCACCTTGACCCGCGCTCGCTTACCTTGGTTACTTATTGGTATGGCCGGCGGAATGATTAGTGCGAACATCATTGGTGTATTCGACATCAGCGAAAATCCCGGAATGGCTATCTTCATGCCTCTCATCGCCGCGATGGGAGGGAATGTGGGCGTTCAATCAGCGGCGCTTGTGGTAAAAGCGTTGGCCAATCAAAGTGCTCTTGACGAGACCCTTTGGCAAAAGCTCTGGAAAGAATTGCGCGTCGGTCTTATCAATGGACTGGTTTGCTCAGCCATCATTCTGGCAGTAAGCTTACTTTTTCATATGGATTTGACCTTGTGCATTACCGCCAGCATTGCTCTTTTCTTTGTGATTCTGTTTGCCAGTTTCTTTGGCACCTGGATTCCCATGACATTGAATCGGTTTAAAATTGATCCGGCATTGGCCACAGGTCCGTTCGTTACAACTCTCAACGATATCTTCGGACTTATTATCTATTTTAGTATTGGGCACCAAGTCATTGAACGCCTTGGACATATTGCGTGGTAAGAATGCCCAATGGTGCATCTCGGTGTAAATCATGATTCTCATTGATAATTGTCATTCGCAACCATTATGAACAATCTGAAGTTAGCGGCATCAAAACCACTAAAACCTCTAACAGATGAAACATGTTATACTCGAACTAGAAAACCTCGATTGCGAGGGTTGCGCCAATAGTATTCGTCGAACCCTTCTTCGTCAGCCCGGTGTCTTATCCGTGCATGTCGAAGTCAAATCAACTAGAGTGAGTTTATCATGTGAAGACGATTTGGATCGTGCTCATGTGTTAAGTGTGTTGGAGAATATGGGATACCCACCCCTTGGAAGAAACACTATGCTGAGTATGGCGAGGGCTAAGCTCAGCTGTGAGCTTGGAAAAATCAGACACCAGGCCTATTACAACCCGGTAATGAGTTGAATTACAATTTGAGTTAAGGTTAGTTTAGAAAGTCGAAATGCTATTGAAATACGAATGTCGGTTAGCATCGTGGTGAGTTAGCAACATCCGGTTGAAGAGTTTCGATAGTAAAAGAAAAGGCGGGTATTACCCGCCTTTTTATTTCACAAATCACCGTTAGTGATAAGATTACTTAGCCTCCGCCACAAAGCGTTTCTTTTCCTGAATACGGCTCGCCTTACCGGTGAGGCTGCGCAAGTAGAAAATACGAGCACGACGTACTTTACCGCGCTTGGTTACTACTACGCTCTCAATGAAGGGAGATGACACAGGAAAGATACGCTCTACACCAACACCTCCGCTGATCTTGCGAACAGTGAAGGTTTCAGTGGCTGCTGAACCCTTGCGCTGGATAACAACGCCGGCAAACTCCTGGATACGCTCCTTGTTTCCTTCAACGATTTTGTAGCTTACAGTGATGGTATCACCTGCAGCAAATGCCGGAATTTCTTTCACCGGATTGAGCTTTTTCTCGAGTTCTTTAATGCGGTTCATGATGCGTTTCTTTAAATGAATCCCTGAAAGGGGGCGCAATATTACGACATTTCTTTTACGAATGAGCCTACTATGAAAAAAAAAGTAGCTTTTTTTAATCAGTCGGCCGTTTGTGCTTCCATCGCTTGTGCGACCAAAGCCAATAGCGAGGCTCCTTGCGAATATCTGCTTCTAGAAGAGCTTGCAGCTGAGTGGTAAGTTCGCCATGAGCCATTGACCGTGGGTCTTTGGTAACAAGCTCGTATTCAATGGTGTATTTCCCCCGACCAATCTTTTTTAGATGTCCGAATACAACAGCGAGATTGTATTCACACGCATATTTCTCGGTTCCAAACAGGCAAGCAGTGTCCTGCTCTAAAAAACGAACCCAGTAAGCTTTACGAGGATTGGAGGGTGACTGGTCTATCGCAAAAACGGAAAATGAAAGTTGCTCTCGGTTCGCTTGAAACCATTCTCCCGTTTCTTTTGTCGGTACGAGTTCCAATCCAAACTTTCCTCTCGTTTCTCGCATTTTCTTATCGAAGTATGGGTTCGACAAGCGCTTGTAAATGGCCATAAGTCGGTGTTTGAAATGAACCGGAGCTGAGAGCGCCCACATTTCCCAATTCGCATAATGACCGCCGGCTAGAATGGCACTTCGCCCCTCAGCATGCAGTATGTCGAGCAATTCTGTGTTTTGATGTTCGAAACGTTCGGCCAATTGACTTCCGTGGACACTGAAATTTTTCAAACTTTCGAGAACAACATCGCAAAAGTGGCGGTAGAATGCTTTTTCGATGGAACGTATCTCGGATAAACCCTTCTCTGGAAACGAACGGGTAAGATTGCCTCGAACCACTTTTTTCCGATAGCCGATTACATAGTAGAAAACGACAAAAAACACATCGGAAATCGCGTACAACGCACGATAGGGCAAAAGACTAATTGGCTTCAGCACGAGCCAATACAACGCTGCCGAAATCATGATACCACCTCCAGTTTCAATCCATCATAGGCGAGAAACATTCCCGGAGGTAATTCATTGTCTACGTCTTTATGAAGACCGAGCTGATGACTGATATGTGTGAACCAAGTTTGCCTTGCACCAATGCGATTGGCCACATCTATAGCTTCTTCCAGAGTGAAATGCGATGGATGTTTTTCGCGTCGTAAGGCGTTTAATACCAAAACGTCCAAACCTTTCAGTTTTTCATACTCTTCTTCCGGAATAACATTGGCGTCGGTGATGTAAGCGAAATTTCCGATACGAAATCCGTAGACAGGCAGATGCAGATGGAACACACGAATCGGTTGAAATTGTGCAGGCCCTATTTGAAATGAGCGGTCATCAATGATGTTGAGGTCGATTTCGGGAGTCCCCGGGTATTTTTTATCAGAAAATGCATAGGAAAACTCTCGCTTTAAAGCTTCTGCAACCTGTTCGGTGCAATATACCTGCGCTCTCCAACGATTGATGAAATTGAAGGCCCGAACATCATCAAGACCGGCTATGTGGTCCTTGTGTTCGTGTGTAAATAAAATGGCGTCTATTGATTTTACCTTTTCCCGCAGCATTTGCTGCCTAAAATCGGGTCCTGTATCAATAACGTAATTCTTGTCGTCGAGGGTAACCATTACCGAACTGCGCAGGCGGCTGTCTCTCGCATCCGGCGAGGTGCAAATGCTGCAGGTGCAAGCCATCAGCGGTACGCCCTGCGATGTGCCTGTGCCAAGAAAGGTGACGATCATGCGGGCGAAATTAGTGAAGCACAGCAGTTGCTCGGCCAACATACATTCGTTAAGTTTCGGAAATTGATACAACAGGAAACGGCCACTTCAACTAAATTTGCCCGCACTCGAAAGGAAACCAGTGGAGCTAGAACACGTCATACTCTCGGCCAGTCAGAAGGCTCTTCGCGTAAATCTCAATCCGGAGATTTATGGAACGTTCGCCGAAATCGGCGCCGGTCAAGAAGTCGTGCGCCATTTCTTTAGAGCCGGTGGAGCCAGCGGCACCATTGCCAAGGCCATGAGTGCCTACGATAAGGACTTTAGTGACGCTATTTACGGCAAAGAGGAGAAGGGAAGGTATGTGTGCAAACCACGCCTAATCAATATGCTCAATCATGAGTATAGGCTCATGGAAGAACGATTGAAACGAAGTGAGCACTCGGCGAAAAAGTTTTTTTCATTCGCCGACACAGTTGCGACCATTAATTACCAAAAGACGATTCAAGGACATGGCTGGATGGGATTAAAGTTCCAGACAGCTCCGGATAAGGCCCCCAATATGGTCATTCTGCACATGCGTTTGCATGAAATGGATGCCTTGGCACAGCAGGCTTCAGTTGGTTTATTGGGTGTAAACCTGTTATATGGGTGCTATTTCTTTTACACGAAACCCAAAGAACTCATCTTATCTCTTTACGACAACTTGAATCGTGATCAAGTAGAAATTGATATGGTGGAAATGAGCGGTCCTGATTTCGACCACGTCGATAATCGCTTGCTCTCGCTGCACTTGGTAAAGAATGGTATGACCGACGCGGTTATTTTCTCACCCGAAGGACATAACATACAGGCAGCTGACATACTATACAAGAAAAACATACTGGCCCTCCGCGGAAGTTTTCGTCCGGTAACGAAGGTTAATATCGACATGATTATGAAGGGTTTTAAGCTCTTCGAAAGGGAATATAAGGTTGATCATAACAACGTACAGGTTTTATTCGAAATCACGCTCAACAACTTGCGAGCGGAAGGTGATATTGATGAACAGGATTTTTTAGACCGTGCGGAAATATTATGTTCACTAGGCCAAACCGTGCTCATTTCGAACTACTCGAAATATTATAAACTGGTTGAATTTTTCTCGAAACACACCAGTCGACGCATGGGAATTATTGTGGGTACTAACATGATTATGGAACTCTTCAATGAGAAGTATTACCGGGATCTCAATGGCGGAATTCTGGAAGCTTTCGGTATTCTATTCAGTCGTGATTTGAAAATTTATGTCTATCCGTTTAAAGATGTAAAAACAGGCAAACTGTTAACCACGAAAAATTGCCCGGTACATCCGCGCTTGAAGCCACTTTACGATTATCTCATCTACAATAAGCGTTTAGTAGATATCTCAGACTACAATCCGGATGTGTTGGATATTTATTCGAAAGATGCTCTAGACATGATTCACCATGGATATGAGGGTTGGGAAGACTTAGTGCCGACCTATGTTGATACGATTATTAAAGACAACCGACTTTTTGGCTACAGCCCCGATACGCCCCGAAACCCCGAGTATCAACCTCCTCAGAAACACAATGATCAAAGGTTGAATCCAAACTAACCGGAACCTTCGCTTCATTATCGGTTTAAATAAACAATCCAGTGCAATTACATCACGAAATACATCGCTGTGCGAACCCGAACGCAGAATGGGTCCTTATGGTTCATGGCGCAGGTGGCAGCACACGCACCTGGCGCAAACAGGTAGATGCATTTCGCGAAGACTATAATCTGTTATTGGTCGATTTGCCCGGACATGCGGGCTCTGCCGCCACTACTGCCCATCAGGAAAAATATGATTTTGAATGGATATCAGCAAGGATATGGGATGTTGTGGACATGCACACTACTTCCTCTATTCATGTGGTTGCTGTATCATTGGGAAGCATTATTGCAATGCAGATGTATCAATTGCGACCTAATGGCATTTCAGCCTTGCTCTTTGCGGGCCCCATTGTTTCGCTTAACGTTAAACTTCGGTTGTTGGCGAGTTCGGGCCTTTTTATAGCTCGTATTATCGGTTTTCGAAACTTCTATAGTTTGATGGCGAAAATTGTACTTCCTCGGAAGAATCACAAAAAGTCACGTGAAATTTTCGTGCGTGAATCCAAATTCCTAAGTATCGAAGAGTACCGCAAATGGACCGCTATGTATGGAAAGTACCTCGATGACACTTTGCGAAAGCTCTTCAATTTTCAACCACATATTCCCATGTTGATCATGGTAGGTGGGCAAGATCATTTATTTCTTAAGCCTACCATGCAATATGCCGGACGTTTTCAAACCATAAGTCTGGAGGTTGTTCAGCGTTGCGGACACCTGGTTAGCCTCGAGAAATCGGAGGAGTTCAATCGTAAATGTCTTGAGTTTTTGCAAGCATTTTCGAAACGTTGAATGTTATCCCGTTGCTTTTTTTTTAATGGATAACTGTTGTTCGGTTTTCAATAACCTATATTCGCCTGTAACTAAAACCACAACAACACTATGGAAGCACTCATCAATGAAGCGCTGAATCATCGCGCTATCAATCATCCATACCTACTGGCTCTGAAGAATGGCGAATTCAAAAACATGGATGCCGTATTGACGGATTTCGCCTTGCAGTACGGAGCATACAGCTCTTGGTTCCCACGATACCTCACCGGCGTTATTTCAAAACTGGAAAGCCCGGAGCATCGTGAGCACCTGTTGGATAACCTAGCAGAAGAAAGCGGACAATTGCACAAGGAAGATATCGAAGCGGTAGCCGCTTTGGGTATCCAAGAAGAGTGGGTGCAAGGCATTGCACACCCCAAACTGTTCCGTCGTTTTCAAGACGCTATGGGAGTTGACCGCAATGAGCCGATTGGTATTGAAGTCCAAATCTGGCGTGAATCTTTTTTAAGTCTTATACAGGATGGATCATCGGTAGAAGCCGTTGGTGCCATTGGTTTAGGCACAGAATCGATTGTAAAGTTTGTTTACCGTCACCTCATTGAGGCAATCGAAAAACATACAAAACTTTCAATGTTCGATTATGTGTTCTTCCCATTGCATACCGAGGTGGACGATGAGCATGGATTGATTTTGCTCCGTATCGCTGAAGAACTCGCTCAGGAAAATGATAATTCAGCTATGGAATTGCGCAAGGGAATGCTGAAAGCACTAAACCTGCGCGCAGCATATTGGGACAACATGTACGACCGTGCGAAAATGATTGACGCACAGGCCTAAGTTTTACGACTTGTTATTTTCTGGATAAGGGATGGCTTGACATGTTCAAGCCATTCTTGTTTTAAGATACTGAATACCGCAGTGTCGCGGCGTGTTCCATCAGGGCGAATAGCGTGACTCCGCAGTGTGCCTTCCCGGTTTGCGCCAAGGGCGAGAATAGATGATATACTGCGGTCGTTAAGCGAGTCGGCCATGAATTCCACACGTTCCATATGCATATGCTCGAAGGCATGGGTGAGTAATAGCAACTTGCAATGTGAGTTCAGACCTGTTTGTTTGAAAGCATTGCCTATCCAGGTATAGCCAATGGCCAACCGAAGATGTTTACGTTGGATTTGATAATAGCGCGTGCTGCCGGCGAACTTTCCTGCCACCTTGTCGAATATAATAAATGGGTAGGAATGTTGGTCTCGAGCGCCTTGAAGAGCGGTTTCTATGTAGCGATTTAGATTCTCGGAGCCGGCAGCAGTTTCTAATCCAAATTGCCAGTTTTCGGGCTCGTGCTCTGAGATGGGAAGCAGTTGAAGAGCGTCATTTGCTTCCAAAGGGCGAAGCAAGACACGCTCGTCTTCCAATATAATTATGGGTACTTGCAACTGCGAACTCATCGTTGGTTATTAATCTTGCGGGTCTTGATTAATCCACGCTCGCACATATACGCGGGGTTGGTCACCGTCTTCGAAGGCTGTGCGGTTATGACAGAGGAAGCGATTGTTGACAAACAGCATATCGCCGCGTTCGAGTCGAAAGCACATCGCGTGTTCAGGCTTTGCAAAATAGGCGTCTATGGAATCCAGTGTATGAGTGAGTTCAGCCGGAATAACCCTGCCTAGTTTAAGCAGTGCAGATTCTATCCAGTAGCGCATATAGCGAAAGATGACGCCACCTTCCGTATCATATTGGAATAGCGGTATATCGTTGGCCAAAATAGCTTCTGTATTATGTTCTATTCCGGGTGTGATGACATCTCTGCACCAGGCTTTATGAAGGATTTCTTGATACTCGGGATGTCGCTCAAGAATCACGTTGATCATATTGGCGGCGTTCGTAATAAGTGATTCGCCTCCTGATTTAGCGGGTTGCAAACACAACAGTCCGACGATGTCCGGGAAGTAATGTTTAGCGGTACTATCCGTATGGTAGCCTGTTTCTGCCTTGGTTTTCGATACGGGGATGGCTTCCTTGGTGTAATCCAACCCGCGGTCCATGACATCAAAGAAATACGTGTATCGGTTGTTAAGCCAGCCCAGTGACCGGGAAACCTTCGCGTAGAGCAGACGCAATTCGCTGTCACTGTAGTTAGTGGAAGTTGTAATGCGCACGGCACCCGGACTAGTATTGAGTTGATTGAGCCATTGGACAGCAATTGGTGCAACGGCAGACAACTGCTGAACATCCGATTGATTGGGTTGCGTGAGCCAGTTTTCGAAATCGATAAGTAGGGCAGAGGCAACCTGTTCCGGGAGGTGAGCGGTAATCTCATCAACCGAAGGAGGTGTTGTCCAAACCTGGTGTTCAGCAATCATGTGCCTGTTATTTTTTCACTTTGAACGCAACGTGAAGCGGAAGATCGATGAGCGGTGTGAAGAACTCCGGATCGAGCGCCACATGTTCATCATGAATGCGCAATTCATGCACTTCAGGCATGTGAATGAAACCGGCGTATCGAAGGGCTGTGAAATAATCTTCAAAGGTTTTATGTACGCACTGCACGCCAACGGCAATTCCATCGCGTCGCCAGATTTCCCCGGGGAATAATATATTTCGTCCACTGAAATAGCCACCCCGTTTTTCAAAATAAAACGGGTATTTGTCGTGCTTTAAAAAGGCTAATGAAGGATGGGGCACGGAGAATATGAAGTGGCCGCCCGGCTTGAGCTGTGTGTAGGCCTTTTTCATGACTTCTGCCGTATCGGATGCGTTGAGATAATTGAATAAGAACATAGCCAGCACAGTTTCTACTTGAAACTCACTATCCTCAAGCCCACGAATATCGCGTACTTCATAGGTTGCGCTCTGCAGCCCGAGCTTTTGCTTTTCTGCTTCTGCCTTTTCAATCATAGAATCACTGATGTCGATACCATGTATGTGGGTGGCACCCCTCTTCAATAATTCCCTTCCCACGTATCCTTCACCACAGCCAATATCGAGTATAGAATATCCCTTGTGCGGCTCACATAAATCCATCACAAACGGACGCGCTGAATAATCGGAAAGCAACACAGGGCCTGTTCTTTGCCAATGAGAGGCTTGCTCGTCGTAAAGCCTTTTGGTGTCTTGATCCTTGTTCATGATACAAGTATAAGTTAAGTTCTTTCAATTCGCTTGGCTGCAATTTCACTTAATCCGATGATGATGGACGCACAGCATTTTCATTATCCTTTATCATATACTATCTTGCCCCTATGAAACTTACTCTTCTGTTTACAGCTGTCATGTTATCCATGACAGGTATGGCTCAAATCGACACCCTTTTTTGGTTTGTAGCGCCGGAAGCAACCAGCGGGCATGGCGATGCGCCGGTGACTTTTCGTATGGCGTCATTCAATGAACCTGCGCAGGTAATCATCGATCAACCGGCAAACCCTGCATTCATGCCGCTGGTCACTAACATCGCTTCGAATTCGGCAGTTTCTGTAGACGTAACCGCGTACCTGAACTCATTGGAAAATCAACCGGGTGATCAGGTGCTCAACAAGGGTGTCCGAATTCGATCGAATGCATTCATCACGGCCTACTATGAAATAATCACCTCTTGTCAATGCAATCCGGAGATATTTGCCTTAAAGGGTAAGAACGCATTGGGTACCGAGTTTTACACGCCTTTTCAAACGACATGGGGCAATGGAAGTTACTTCCCACAGCCCTACGCATCGGCCGATATAGTGGCAACAGAAGACAATACGATTGTCACGATAACTCCGTCCGCTGCAGTTATCGGCCATGCTGCAGGGGTAACTTATGAAGTGCTCCTCAACCGCGGGCAGACGTATTCCATGGCAGCGCAATTCACATCCGGTCCCGATCATCCGGCAGGTTCTCACATTACATCCAACAATCCGATTGCTGTGACAATCAAAGATGACTCGGTGGCCAATGGCGGTTGCTTAGATATTATGGGCGATCAGCTCATTCCTGCATCGCTTATCGGAACTGAGTATATCGTCATGAAGGGATTTCTTGCAGCGGGCGCAGGCGAGGCTATTTATGTGCTGGCAACCGAAGACAATACCGCCATTTTTATTGATGGTTCAGCAACTCCTGCTGCAACTATTAACACCGGCCAACAATGGTCGTACCTCATCAATAATAATTCTACTTACGTAACAACTTCCCAACCGTCCTATGTGCTGCATGCTACCGGAGAAGGATGTGAGTTGGCCGAAGCTGTGTTACCTCCTATTGAATGTACGGGGTCTCGAAAAGCGTATTTCGTTCGCAGTGTTGATGGCGCTTTTGGCTTGAACCTTATGACGCGGACCGAAAACATTGGTAATTTCACACTCAACGGAAATACGACACTCATACCGGCAGCTTCGTTTAATCCGGTCCCTGGGTCTGCAGGAGAATGGATGAGTACACAAATCTTGTTTAGCACAAGCAATATACCTTCCGAGCAATTTACGGTGGTTGAAAATTCGACCGGACTTTTCCATTTAGGAACAATCAATGGCGGTGGCGGTGGTTGCAGATATGGTTATTTCTCTGATTTCGGACAATCAAACCCGTTGGAAATTTCAGCAAGCTTTTGCGAAGGTGATACCATAACCATTCAACCGAACGATGACTACCTCAGTTATGACTGGAGCACGGGAGCCACTACTGAATCGATTGAAGTGGCTGAGCCGGGTGAATACAGTTTGACGGTGGAAACATCGCCCAACTGTATTGATAGCGATACTATATACGTGGAAATGTTCTTGAATCCGCTCATTAACCTGGCACTCTTCGATACACTGGTGTGCGATGACCCCAATCCGATTTCAGTTTCAGCGCCCGAGGGGTTCGACGTTTATACATGGCTCGACCCCGAAGGTGAAATAATAGGGCAGGGGCAAACCGTTGATCTCTTGGAAGGTAGATATGATGTGATAGCGCTTGATAGCAATGGGTGTTACTGGCCGAGCATAGCGCCTGTTATTATTGATTTCGAACAGTGTGATTTAGTTATTCCAAATATTATAACCCCGAACGGACCTTCCGGGGCCAGCATCAGTCAGTCCAATGATAACAACGCATTTTTTGTGAAGTCGTTGCGTCTATATCCTGACTCAAAGCTCACAATTTATAATAGATGGGGGCAGGCAATCTATCATTCCGACGATTACCAGAACGACTGGGTACCACGAGATATATCCGGAGGGACCTATTATTACGTCTTGCAGCTGCGACAACCGAACGGCACATTTCGCAATTTTTCCGGCGATTTAACCATACTGATGGAATCGGGGAATTAAAATATATTCCGATAGGATATTCCGTTTTGGAATAAGCAAAAATGCAGGCTATCTGCAGTTTTGCGCCATGGAAAATCCTCGGTATAAATGGCGTGAGGCATTCATCTTCACACAGGCAGAATTACGCGGTCTTCGCTTACTATCGTTGTTTCTCGTTCTTTCTATAGTGGCTCGAGTGAGCTATTTTCACTGCATTGAACCGAATACAGTTGTTTTTCAATTGCCCCAAGCATGGTCGCAACAGGATACTTTGTTGTATTCAGATTCTAATTCGCAGGCAGCCTACTCCCAACCGCAAAGGACGCGGTCTAAATGGACAGAACGTAAATGGCCTGTTCCGGAAGTAAAGCGCGACTGTCTGGTCCATCATTCCTTTGCTGCGCCATTTCGGCGAAGTCGAATTGTAGAAATCAATACAGCCGATACAATTGAACTTCGTGGGTTACCGGCCATAGGTCCTTGGTTGGCGCGAAAAATTGTGGAGTATCGTGACCGACTTGGTGGATTCTACTCCGCCGAACAGCTTCTGGATGTATACAGGTTAACACCGGGAAAACTCGATACTATTTGGCCCTTTCTTTCCATCGATACAACAGTCGTCAGGCGGATAGACATCAACCAAATTTCAGCTGAAGAGTTGATGAGGCATCCGTACTTATCTCGATCTCAGGCACGCGCGCTCATTGCCTATCGTGAGAAGCATGGTGATTTTCATGTTTTAGCGGACCTAAAAAAGTGTTTATTGATTGATGAAAAAACCTTCGATAAAATGCGCGATTACGTGGAAGTTCGTTGAATTTTGCGGAATATGAATTTGGAAGCCCGCATCAAGCAAGCCATGGTCGACGTTCACGATTTCCCTTCGCCGGGTATCGTTTTCAAAGACATCACACCTCTTTTTCAAGACCCTAATTTACTGACCGATTTGGTGGAGGTTATGGCTGAAGCCTGCATTGGACAGCGAATCGACGCTATTGTCGGGCTTGAAAGCAGAGGTTTTTTATTGGCTGTTCCATTGTCGATGCGACTGGGTATTCCTTTCATTATGGTGCGCAAGAAGGGCAAATTACCCCGAGAGTGTCACAGCGTTTCTTACGATTTGGAATACGGAAGCAGCACAATTGAAATGCACAAGGATGCATTGAAGCCCGGTAGTCGTGTGTTGATCCATGATGACGTGCTGGCGACGGGTGGAACGGCCGATGCAGCGGCCCAGTTGGTGCAGCAAGCCGGAGCTGAAGTGGCAATGTTTCAGTTTATAGTTGAGTTAACTTTCCTTCGGGGTATGGAAAGGATGCTGCCATACACGCACAGCGTCACTACTTTTGCACGTTTTTAAAGAACCGTTCGGTCGCTGAGACTGTTTAACGATCACAACATACACTCTAATTTGAGCAAAGCAATGAACTTTGAGAAATCAGAAAACCAGGTTATGATCGCGCAGATGGTGCGCGATTTTGTGGAGAAAGAAATACGTCCAAATGTGATGCATTGGGACGAATCACAGGAATTTCCGCGCGATGTATTCCGTAAAATGGGAGAGTTGGGTTTGATGGGCGTTTTGGTTCCCCAAGAATATGGTGGATCAGGACTTGGTTATTTCGAATACATATCTGTTATCAAAGAAGTCGCCAAGGTGTGCGGTTCGATTGGTTTGTCCGTTGCAGCACACAATTCACTTTGCACAAATCATATTTTAGAATTTGCCAACGAAGAACAGAAGCAGAAATACCTGCCCAAACTAGCATCCGGTGAATGGATTGGCGCTTGGGGTCTCACCGAAGCGAATACAGGAAGTGATGCCATGCGCATGAAGTGTACGGCGGTCCAGGATGGTGACTATTGGGTAATCAATGGAACCAAAAACTGGATTACTCATGGCATTTCAGGTGAGGTTGCCGTAGTGCTTGTGCGTACGGGTGATTTGCTCGATTCTCATGGAATAACAGCTTTTATCATTGAGCGTGGCACTCCGGGTTTCTCGGGTGGAAAAAAGGAAAACAAATTGGGTATGCGCGCCAGTGAAACCGCAGAACTCATTTTCGATAATTGCCGTGTGCACAAAAGCCAAGTGTGCGGTGAAGTTGGCAAAGGTTTCCAGCAAGCCATGAAGATTCTCGATGGTGGTCGCATTAGCATTGGAGCGCTCGCTATGGGTATTGCAAAGGGTGCATTTGAAGCTGCTGTCAAGTATGCCAAGGAACGTGAGCAATTCGGACAGCCGATTGCGAATTTCCAGGCTATTGCTTTCAAACTGGCCGATATGGAAACCGAGATTCAAGCGGCTGAAGCTTTGTTGTATCAAGCTGCCTTCATGAAGAATAATAAGATGAGGATGACCAAAGAATCGGCCATGGCCAAGTACTACGCTTCGGAAGTTTCCGTGCGCTGCGCTACAGAAGCTGTACAGATTTTTGGCGGTTACGGCTATACCAAGGACTTTCCGGTCGAGAAGTTCTATCGCGATTCAAAACTTTGCACAATAGGCGAGGGTACAAGCGAAATACAGAAGCTTGTTATTTCTAGAGAAATCTTAAGGGGGTAAAACCGAAAAAAGAAGGGGAGAAGGGTATGATCTCTTACGGACGGATTTTTATATCATTCAAATAAATCGAATTCGTATTTCCTACTAGTGCTTCGAAAGTAAGCGTGAAAGATCCTGAAACGGGTAATGAAACACTTGCTGTGCTTGATCCATAACCGCTGGTGCTCCATATCTGCGTACTGTTCGATTTTACTTTTAACGTTCCGGCAGGGCTGTAAATGTTGTAGTAAAACTCCAAGGTAGCTCCGGAGGGAACATTGCTAAATGATTTGGTTATGGTATACGACTGTGGGTTATTACTGGTGTTTTGCCAAGCATAGATACAGTCGGTACACGTATTGGAAGTAGAAAAAGTCCAACCGTTATTGCTCCAACCATCCCACGCATTATTGGCAAAACTCTTATAGAAGTAAGACTCGATGAAATCTGTTTTCGTAATTGAGTCACGGCCAAATTCATTTTCCACGGTAAGACCGACATCATATTTGCCTATCGTATTGTACACCACATTCTGACTCATGTTGGTAGAACTTACCGGATTCCCACCTTCAAATGACCAATTAAAACTTGTTGGATTATAGAGGGATACACTCACAAAATCCACTGCTGTTCCCAGCGGCACACTCACCGCCGATGAAACGAAATTGGCTACAGCAACATTGACATCCGATGCATTATCCAGCGTATCAGCCGGGTTTTTTCGGGGTAAGTCCCAAGAAGTATACTCCTTATCGCAGGCCGTTAGAAAAAGCACTGCGAATAAAAACATCATACTCGATGTGAAGCAATGAGAAAGGAACAGTTTCATGGAATCCTTGGTTTGAACGTATTGTTGTTTCGAAAATACAAAATTAAATAGTTGACAGAAATTCCCATCATCCAATCCTCCGAGGGTAAATGTATCTTCGAGTTACTTCAATCAAGGGGCTTCCAGCACTGATTTGATTGCCCAACCCAGTGATTTCATAAAAGGAAATCCAATAGCGCTGTATTCGTAATTACCGGACCCAAATGTATCAGATGCGTTTAGGTAGAGCGTTGCACTTAAAAAGAACTCGGTTCCGCTTTCAGGGTCCTTTACGTAGCATACATCGGTCATAAAACCATAGGCCAATCCGACAATATTGGTAACCTTCAGTGAAGAGGATCGCGGGGTGTTCTCATGACCGAAAAAGATGTAATTGGTGTAATTATCATGGAACTCTTTATTGTGAGCAATTTTCTCATTTGAAGCCGAGGCCGGACTTATCGTGAGCATGGATTGCAAATAGGCGCGCTGTTCATCGTTAATATGCAACTCGAATTGCCCGCTTTCCGGATACACCAACTCCATAAGAAGCGCATGGATATTGGACAAGGGCAAACAATTCAGCAGTTCAAAGCTCTTTGGTTTCTTCACCCGTTTTCCATGGGATTCATGCGCTTTTCCTACCTGCATAGAGGAATGGGGAGCGGGGTAAGCATCGCCGAAGAAATTGGGCGGTTGTGAGTAAAGAGTATCGCCGTACTCATTCAAAAAATAAAAGGGATTGGTATGACGGTTGGCAAGGCTGTCGCAACTGCTGAAACGATGTTTAATACAGGCTTGGGGCATTTCCAATTCGGAAAATCGTTGCGAGAAATAGCCGGGGCCAACAAATTCATACAATCGCGAGTAAGAAGGATTGTCGCTCACCACTAACGCCTTCTCAATAAACTCAGCAACCGAGGCGGTTGAATCATTGGTATAAGGATCTGCATGTAACCGCGACTGACAATGAAACGAACTGTCGATGCGCAGTTCTGTTTGCATTGTAACACCGCGGTCTGCCAGATGATTTATCTTTTCGCATGCAAAAATGGCGGCTGGCAGTTTTACAATACTCGCCGGATAGAAGTATGCGCTATCCCTGACATGAAACATGCTTGTATTGAAATGAACTTGTCCTTCTTCGTCATGCAACACCTCTGTGCAGATAATTTGAAGTTTGTACTTTTCAGGCTCTAACGCAACACGGGCAAGTTCGGGTGTTTTAAACAAGACACTATCCCAGTTCATAGTGATTTGTGCATGCGCAGCATGAGAGAACATGAGTAAGCAAAGAGTCCATTTCATGGGCGCCTATTTTTGGGTATAAACCAGTAGAGTATAAAACCCACAGCGATTATGGCAATTCCGATAGCCGTCTCCGTGAATTTTTCTCTTAATAGGAAATACATGAACCAACAATTCGCTGCTATGAAAAGCAAGGGTGTAAAGGGATAACCCCATGTTTTATATGGGCGAGTCAGATTGGGGTTTGTGTTTCGCAACACCATCACACCGGCAACTGTAAGAGTTGAAAAAAGAGTCATGGCAAAAGTGGTGTAGGTTATAACCGTATCGAATGTTCCTGATAGTGCTATAACCCCGGCAATTACCGCTTGTATGGTCATGCTCAAGCGAGGTACCTTTTCATTGGATTGTTTCCCCAGTATTTTAAGTGCCGGATAGTCACGTGCTATGGACTGAATGACGCGAGGTCCGGCTATGACCATACTTGAAATGGAACTAATTAAAAAAAGGCAAATGGTAAGACTCAGTAATTTGCCGATATGAATACCGAATAGTGCTTGTGCTGATAGAAAACCGATTTCCTTTTGTTCCATTGTTGCAGGGTCAACAGCAAGTTGTTCGATTGGTACCGATTTCAAAAAAACCATGTTCAATAGAATGTAGAGCAACATGACCAAGCTGGTGCCCATGATGATCGAAAGCGGAATATTTCTCTGTGGGGATTCAACCTCGGAAGAGACATAGGCTGTCGCATTCCATCCGGAATAGGCGAATGAGACGTATACAAGTCCAATGGCAAAGCTGCTGCTGAATATGCCGGGCCATGTGGCAGAGGTCGGGTTAAACGAAACCGGCTCTGCGCCCATCCAAAAGCCTGCAATGATAAATACGCCAATAAAAAGCACTTTTAACAGCGTAAATATTTTCTGGAAACGACCGCTGGCAGCGTGATTAATTGCGTTAATTAAGGTGATAACGCCAATCAGTAAAATTGCAATCACAAGTTTATTTGTCGACGGAAAAACTTGCTGAAAATAGGCTGCAAAAAGCATAGCGTTCAGGGCAACCGGCGCGGCAAAGCCAATGGTGGTGCTCATCCAGCCCGACATAAAACCCAAGCATGGGTGGAAAATGCGCGACAGAAACATATACTCTCCACCGGAGTTGGGCAGCGCAGCTCCTAATTCGCTATATGAAAATGCGCCACATAAAGCAATTACTCCACCAATAAGCCAAAGTGCCAGTATGGTAGCCAAATCTTGAATACCGATGAGCTGGTAACCTAGGCTCACAAATATGCCGGTTCCTATCATATTGGCCACCACAATTGAGGTGGCTGAACCCAATGAATACTTCGTCATGTGGCTCATCGACGCTGATTTTTCTTGTAGCTGAACATTTGGTTTTGATTACCGGAACCCCAGTGATAACCCAGTGAAAAATTGATGGGACCTTTGTAAAAAGTAGAGTCTTGATAAGCGGCATTCAAATCCTTTTGGAAAAGATTAGAGGAGAAGTCTTTTACCGGCACCTCATATTCGCCAAATAGCTGAATATTCCAACGTGCTTGGTCAAAATACTTAAAGGGTATGCCGGTGTCATCCTGAACCAAGCAATGACTCTTTTCCAAAACCATGTTGCGTATGTCGTCGAATGTGCCATAGTGCATGAGGTAGGAAGCTGACTTCACGAATGAATTGCACTCCTGTTGAACATGATTTTCCAAGTATTTTTTCACGCCGGGTGAAGTTGCGAAACCGCTATCGGATATATCAGCCGACAAATAGGTGAGGGATTTTACCCGATTGAATTCTGAATCCTTGAGATTTAATACTACGCCGCTGTGTTTGCCGCTCACCACCGGAATAGTGTTTCCCAAAGAATCGATGTTGAAGTAGTTTATGGAAACTATTTCCAAATTGGTTTTTGCAGCGGCCCAAATTAGAATGGGCAACATGCTATCCACCCGATTTTCATTGTGAATATCGGTTATCATGTTTTTAGTAATGAAGTAGCTCTTGCTATAAATATCACGTAAGACTAGGTCTATACCCTTTAGATAGGTCATGACGTCGCTGTCATTCATAGTCTTTATATCGGGATAGGTGCCAACCTCTTCTTGTGCCACCATCAAATAATCGGTAGCATGTGGAAATAACCAATGTAGGTGAATAAAATCACCGCCCGAGAAAGGGTAGAAAACAAACGAGGTATCGGGAATTTCAGCTTTACTCATATTCAACTTGTGCCAGGTATCCAATTTTTCAAGACGGCTTGTGCACATCTGTTTGTATTTCGCATCTGTTTCAACAGAGAAGGCTTTAATGGCTGAAATATCCCATTGTGGATGTGTGTAACTCATTACCGTGTCCTGTCCGGCAATGAGTTGCGACATTCGGGTCAATGTGCTGTCGATTTCGATAACATCCACTTTTTTGACCAGCGTGTCGCTCGGGACTGTGGTCACTTTCGTTTCTGTTTTCGCGGGTTCCGTGCATCCGGCCATAGCCATTACGATGATCGCAGCCCAACGTGGAAGAGTGTTTTTCATTACTTTGATGTAATAATTGTTTGAGTACAAATTATTCCTTCGTCTATTTTACAGCCCCATGGCGGCGTATCAATTAGAAACATACGGATGTTAGCATTTAAGCTATGTTCTAACCCTCTTTATTTTCGTGCAGGGAGCCGTTCATTCTCTTCCTTAGAACCTTGTAATTAGTTGTGGTTAACCTCTTTCGTTATTACTAGAGCTGATTTTAGAAGATAAGATTACTGTGGAAATAAGATTATTTTAGCAACATAAAAAACACATCAGTTGCGCATTCTACCATCACTTTTTTTAATTCTGTGTTTAACGCTTTCTTCATGCGAACCGGAATATTTTCAATGGAATTTGGAAGAAGTCAGTCAACTTCCCAAAGTTTCTACACTTGAAGTGTCATCGATCTATACCACTGCCGCGGAAATTGCTATAAGGCTTGTATGGGATGGTAACTCTTCCTTGCAAAAAATTGGCGTATGCTTCAGCACAACAAGCGAACCTGATATCAATTCGAACTTTGTTTTGACCGATGGGGGGGAGGAAATTCGAACAGTTTACATTTCGGGACTGGATCCTTCGACTACCTATTATGCTTGCGCATTTGCTCAAAATACGGTCGGAGTTTCGTATGGCAGCGTGGTAACTTTTACTACCAATGCGCTTGCAGCGCCATCGGTGAGTACAACACAGGCGTCGAATGTCGGCGTTACCTCCGCACAGGTGGGAGGAAGCATTTTAAGCGATGGAGGGTTATCGATTTCCGCCAAGGGAGTATGTTACTCAATGACTTCGGCAACACCGACCATATCCGGATCCACAGTTAGCGCGGGAACTGGCAGTTCTTCTTTTACAGCGAATTTAACGGGGCTGCAAAGTAGCACCGCTTATTATGCGCGCGCATACGCAACCAATAGCCAGGGCACTTCCTATGGCCAAACCATCACGTTTGTTACCTCAACAGCCCCTGCATCGTTGGTAGCAACCAACAACTGTAGCTCGCTGAATGGGTTCAATGCAAACATTACCTTTTGGGGCGGACTTAATTATGAAACAGCACCCATGTGTATTATAAGCAATGGATTTTCCGGCAGTTGCATTGGCGATTGTGCGACGAATCCTTTAGCTGCTTACGTAGAATTTAACAGGACCTTCTCAAATTCAGGATATATTCGATTTCGATCACGAGCCCACGAAGGAAACCAATTGAGAAACCCTGCCGTTTTGGTGGATGGAGTGAACGTTGCGATCACTGATTTAACTCCGAATAACTACGCTTATGATTGGCATCATATAAAAACAGCAGCCATTTCGGCGGGTAATCATACCATACGTATTAACTGGAGTCAGACCATTACTTTCTATGATTACTCCGTGGATGAGATTGAGTATTGGGAGTAAGTTCATTACTGGTTCATTAATGGAAATGAACAGATTCCGCATAAATTCGAACTAGGTTAACCAATTCAATAAACAAGATGAGTCAACACAATGGCTTGGTAATGTTTTTACTGGCGTTTATTCATGCGTGGGGTATAGGTTCCATGACGGGACAATCAGGTGCAATGGCTTCTCAGTCGACTCCGGCTATGAATGCAACAGATTCGCTGGGCTCAGGCATTCCGGCTTCGGATAGTCTGCTCCTTTTTTGCGGATGTGGTTCGATTGACACCGTCAAACAGTGTGCGGATTGTTTCGCGGCGAGCGGACCGGTGCTGAAGATGGCGTACGAAATGAGTTTCCAAACAAAAACCATCGTGCGCGGATCGTGCTGGGATTTTGTCAATGAAGTGTTTAAGCGAGCCGGTGTGTCGAAAGAAACGATATTCTCTTCAAGCAAGGGAAAGCGATACGCAAATTCTGACGATGTGAAAGCAGGCGATTGGATTTACCATATCAATTACTCTTATGGCAATGTGGAGCATAGTGCCATTTTCGTTTGCTGGAAGGATAAAGCAAAGAAGCAGGCTGTTACCTTGAGTTATGTTGGCAGAAATAGAGCTATGCCCGGTCGACTTGACGAAGCTGACCTGCGCAGCATAACTTCTATTTTTCGGGCAATTCCACATTAACGCCTTTGAACTATTTTGCACCCGAAAACCAAAGGCCATGAATTATCTCGATTTTGAAGAACCCATCAAGGAACTCCACACACAGATAGAAAAACTGCGTGAAAGTGAAAAGAAAGCGGGTGTGGACATGTCGGCTGCCATTGCAGAATTGCACGATGCCGCAGAAAAGAAGAAGCAGGAGATATACAGCAATCTCGACTCTTGGCAGCGGGTTCAAGTGAGCCGTCACCCGGACAGACCCTACACGCTGCAATATATCGAGCACATAACAGGCAATAACTGGCTTGAGCTTCATGGTGATCGCACGGTGAAGGATGATAAAGCGATGGTGGGTGGTTTCGGTTTTATTGACGACATGAGTGTCATGTTCATTGGTCAGCAGAAAGGAAATTCAACCAAATTGCGTCAATATCGAAATTTTGGTATGGCTAACCCTGAAGGGTACCGCAAGGCTCTTCGCCTCATGAAACTGGCTGAAAAGTTTAATAAGCCGATTGTGACATTCATTGATACACCCGGTGCTTTTCCCGGACTGGAAGCAGAGGAAAGAGGACAGGGTGAAGCTATTGCCCGCAACCTGTATGAAATGATGAAGCTACAAGTGCCTGTCGTATGTGTAATCATCGGTGAAGGTGCTTCCGGCGGAGCATTGGGTATTGGAATTGGCGACCGTGTCATGATGCTGGAAAATACCTGGTATTCTGTAATTTCACCCGAATCATGTTCTTCGATTCTTTGGCGATCCTGGGATCATAAAGTTACTGCTGCTAAGGCGCTCAAATTGACCGCCGACGATATGTTCGCTAATAAACTGATTGATGGCATCATTCGCGAACCAATGGGCGGCGCTCATACCGATCCTGAGACGACCTTCAACAATGTGAAGGAAGTCATCAAGAAAGAATTGTCCGAATTGATGAAGCTAGACCCGCAAGCGCGCATGCGTTTACGCCAGGAGAAGTTTTGTTCGATGGGGGTTGTTGTCGGAGCTTAAATGCTATTTGTTCGAATCGGTCTCTCTTCGAATCACCGGTAGAAAAAAGCGGTCGTCTGAAGTCCAGCGCGGAGTTTGAATCGATAGTACTTTCATGGGTGAAGTAGCAGTCACTGCATGGGGTGTTCCTTTCGGTATTAAAAGAAAGTCGCCCGGTTTTACAATGAACGTAGAATCCCCTAACGTCATTTCACCCGTTCCTTCCATGACGGTCACATGCTCGGTATGCGTCTGGTGAAAATGCTTTTTCACTCCTCCACGAACCCAGATCAGAAACGTAGTTGAAAGACTGTCATCGGCAATTTTTTCGACAGACACATTCTGCCAATCGTCAGGTGCGTGACGAGAATAAAGATCTATTCGCTGGGCGCGAGAAGAAAGTGAGGCAAGAAATAACAGCGAAATCAGAATTGCTTTCATGAGTCCAATCGATTAGTTCGGGTTACCAAAACTAATCAAACCAATGAACCATCTATTCGAATTACAAAGGACTATAGGTGAAATTGCGAATCACCACCTCGTGCTCCAACTGATTATTCGGACCAATGGTCGAGTAGGGAAGCGTCCATAGGTTCATTCGGGCATTGGTGTGTACACCGGGTGCCGGTATTACGATGGGAAGGGAAGTCTGCCCTCCATCAATTTTCACACGTGGTGGGTGATTCAAATCGAAGTCCCAGGTTGCTATGGGTGTTCCTTCTACCTTGTCACCTTTGTAGCTCGCCCACGTGATGAGCGTATCGGTCCAGGTAAACGTATGCGTTGTTACTCCTCGCAAATCTTCTTCTGCAATCTCTCTTTCACGCGTGCGCTCAGCGAAGAATCCACCAAACGCAACAGGCTGAACGGAAAAGGTTGTAGGTGCTGTACTCAGAGTATCGCCCCATTTCGCAAACTCAATGTCGACTTCGCTATTACCATCGGTGTAGAAAGTGCTGTCGTCCCAGGTGAATAAACCGAACACCACATTCTCAGAAAAACTCATGGGGTCGGCTTGAATAGTCCATGTGTATGTACCATATCCAAGATTGTCGCGTCCCACCACTTCCGATGAATACCAGGTTCCATCGTGCTCGGCAATGGTTAGGTGGAGCCATCCGTTTTCGTCAACCCACACATCGTCATACAAACGTGAAAACATGTTCGGTCCGGGCCCCATAGGTTCAAGTCCCCATTTTACATCCCATGTTCTTCCGGCAAACTTCACTTCGTCGCCTACACGCCCCAACACATCCTCAGGGTTTGATTGCTTACAGCCTAAGCCGAGCAGTACGAGTAAAATAGAAATATAATAATGGGTCTTCATTATGGTACGTATTGAATGGTAGCTACTTGGTCGCCGATGATGATGTCGAATGCCCCGGCTTCTGTTACATTTTTCAAATCCTTGTTGATGAACGATAAGTCAGTGGCATTCAGTGAAAACATATACGTCATTGTTTCACCCGGTTTAATGACGTGCTTGTGAAACTTGCGCAGTTTGCGCACGGACGGAGTAATAGAAGCCACCTGATCGCGCGTGAAAAGCAATACCGTTTCACGAGCCTCCATGACGCTCTTGTTCGTCACATCAATTGTTACGGTTAATGTGCCATTGCCCTTTAACTCATTGCCGGATAATTTCATTGGACCATACGTTAGCGTCGAATAGGATAATCCAAAACCAAAGGGCCACTCCGGCGAATAGGCTGTGTTGCCGAATTTCGGATCGAGGGTTTCGCTGAATTTATGATCATAAGTGAGGAGTGATTGCTCATGAGCCGGATAGGTAAACGGAAGCTTGCCTGATGGGTTTACATCGCCAACCAGTATGCGAGCCAGCGCATCGCTGCCTAAGTCTCCGGGTTGGTAAGCCATAACAATTGCCTGGCATAATGGAACGATGTCGTGTATAATACGCGGTCTGTTTTCAACCAAAACCAACACAATCGGCTTTCCTGTTTTACTTAACTGCTTAACCAACTCGCGCTGTGCAGCCGGCATACTCAGGTCTTCTATATCGCCCGGCTTTTCCGTGGAAGGCAATTCGCTTAAACACACTACAATCACATCGGCTGAATTTGCTTTCGCCAGAATTTCTGAAACTCCGGTTAGACTGTCCAGCGTTGCCCCTGCAGCATATTGAGTATTTGGATTGAGTATTTGCAGTGCTTCGTAAATGGTGTTGCGAGAAGCATCTTCGTATTTCTCATCGGTTCCTTGCCAGGTGCGTGTCCAAGCGCCATTAATGAGCGTGAGCGAATTGGCAGCGGGTCCGCATACCAGCACTTTAGAGCTTTTGCTCAAAGGAAGAATGCCCTCATTCTTCAATAGCGTGATACTTTCCTCTGCCGTCTCGCGCGCGGCTTGCTGATGCTTGGTTGATCCAAAGTCAGGGAAGTCTTTCAAGGCGGGAGGCATGGGGTTTACAAACAAACCAAGGTCGCGCTTCATAACCAAAATACGTCGCACTGATTCGTTGAGACGGGCTTCTGTAATTTGCCCTTCCTTCACCAATTCAATCAAATGACGTGCGAATTCAAAATCATTCGGTACCATGCACATGTCGATACCGGCGTCAACCGCAGCTTTTACCGACTCCTTATTGTTGGCTGTTACTTTATGTATCTGATGCAGCTTCATTACGTCCTCCCAATCGGTCACGGCCATGCCCTTAAAGTTCATTTCATTGCGGAGTAGTTGCGTGAGTATAGCAGGATTAGCGTGCACGGGAATGCCATTGATTTCACCACTATTAATCATGACGCTCATGGCTCCTTCATTGATGGCTGCCTGGAAGGAGGGCATGTAAATCTGTCGCAATTCAATATCACTGATGATGGCCGGAGTGCGGTCTTTGCCGGTGCGAGCACCACTATAACCAAGGAAGTGCTTCATGCAGGCAGCCACATGCGTAGCATCGGGTGTTGTGCTATGTCCTTGATAGCCATCAATGCAGGCACGTCCCATGGTTGCGCATACCAGAGGGTCTTCGCCATAGGTCTCGAAGAAACGCGACCAGTTGGGGTTGCGGCCTACATCAAGCACGGGTGAGAAGTTCCACGGGATACCTGCAGCGCGCGTTTCGTAGGCGGTGATTTGTGCACCGCGTTTTACCAACTCCGGATTGAAGGTAGCAGCCTGCGCCAATTGCTGCGGGAATAGGGTAGAGCCCATCATGTAATTTGCGCCGTGAATGGCATCTATTCCATATAGAATTGGAACTTTCAGTCGGCCTTGCGTTGTTGCTACACGCTGAATCTCACCCACCAGCTCATGCCATTGTTTGAGCGGGTATGCGTGACCGCCACAATTCAACACAGATCCTACGTGCCATTTTGCAATGGCTTCCTGCAATTTGGCAGGTTCGATATGATGCGGCTCAACGAGTTTGTATATGCCGCCTTCGCACACCACATCAAGGTTTATCTGCGTCATCTGACCCACCTTCTCCTCGATGCTCATCTGAGCCATGAGCGCTTCAATGTCGACGGGAGCCGCCGGTACAGGTGATCCTTTCTTAGATGCTTTTTGCGCGTTGCATCCGATAGCCAGGAAAAGAGAGAGAATGAATATCGATTTCTTCATAGAAATGAATAGAGTTCTTTATCGTATTGATTGTTGGATGAAAAGCCGGCCCCACAGTGAGGGAGAAGTGTGGAACCCTTCTTTATCGATCGAATTCCAGCGAAGTTGTGATTGACGAACACTTTCCTTATCAGCGACATCCACGGCAAGTTCAATGGCATACTCTCCGCCTTCTTGCCAGGGTTCAGTAGCCAGTTCCTTCCAAGGAATCTTGCATTCAAATGAGTAGATTATGTCACTTACACGGGTCGTTTTTACTTCAGCACTTAACTTCTGTGATCGAGTCCAGTCCCAAATGAGCGGATTACTGCTCATGCGAATGCCCAGGTGCCTGTCGTCTGCGTAAAAAATGGAGCGTTTGGGATTAAGTCCACTTCGGGTACTAAAGGCAATTTCAATGGCATCACCATTCCAAATGTCTTTGTCTTCGCGGATGTTAATCAAAGGTGTGTTATCGAAAACAACACCACCAATGAATAAGAAATCCTGATTCGCGCCAACAAAAAGCTTATGAGTATCAACTTCAAAAAGGGTCATAGCTGAGTCAGACATGTTGATGACTCCATCGAATGAGATGGCGTCAATCATGCTCAGGGTAGCTTGCTGTCTGCCGCGCGACTTATATGGCTCAATACGGATATTATCCATTGAAACAGTTCCCGACGATTCAAACTGCATGATGACCTGTTTGATGGACGATACATCGACGTCTCGACCTTCGAAAGGAAAGTTCTCGAGTGGCACACGAACGGTAGTCCATTGATCGGTAATTACCTTGCCTTCAATCATAGAGGGTGTGAATCCTGACCAGGCTTGAGCGCCGTTGAAGTCTTCAAAGCCAATGGCCCAGGGCAAACCTTTCATAGGGCCGGTGAGCGAGCGTACATCGAATGCAATGGCAGCGTTGGTGGTGATCTGAGAAAAGTCTTTTCCGCTCCAACCGGCCCAACCAATGCCCATGCCCACCCAGTCACAACCGCCACCGGGCTTGTCCCATTTTATGCGCATGTTGTTGGCTCCGCTCGAGGCACTTCCGGTTTCTCCGTTTACCTGAATGCAAGAAGGATTTTGAGTATACCAGATTTCGGTGCTCATAGACTCGTTGTAAATCGAGGTAGCCCCCAAACCTTTCAATGGACCATCGGCAGGCCAGTCCTCCTTATCATACAAGGCTAGTGGCTTCACGTGAGAGCATGCCTGCAATATAAGCATGGCTAAAGTTGCGTATGTGATGCGCTTTATCATGGCTGCAAGGGTCCTCCTTCGGTGAAGGTTACGTAGTCGAGATAGGCCTGCGAATAACCCGAGGCAGGATTGGCCAGGAAGAGTATCGAAACCTGCAAAAGTTTGTCAGGCTCGTGAAGGCCATTTCCGATAGGGGCAGTTTCGGCTCCGTTTACCAGCGTTACAATGTCTTCGTATTTGCGGCTAATTGTTGACCAACCATCGGGTCCACCTGAAATTTCAAACGCCCACAAATCTTCGACGCCATTGGAATAACTGCCATCGCCATTGTCGTCTTCCCGGAATTGGATAAGCGTTAATCCATTGTCATAGGCTTCCGGCTTGTATATCATCGCATTGAAAAAGACATTATTGGCATTGTTACTCAGTGGGAAGTGCTCCACATTGTAAGCGCTGGCCGGCATATCAATCATTCCTATCAGCCAATCCCAGGTAACGGCTCCGCCCATGTCATAATAGTTATTGCCTTGTGCCGCCAAACCATTACTGCGAACAGTAAAGCTCATTTCAGAGCCTGACTGTATGAAAGAGGTCCAACCCGGGTTTAACCCTGACTCAAAATCGCTTAAAACAAATCCTTGCAACGGACGAATAGAGAGTACTTCCAATGTGTCGCGAAGCGTATCGAGTTGATTTTCGAAGGTGAGCATCACTTCACATGATTCTTGGCGGAACATGGGAAGAATCGTAGTAGCGCCATTCCACGTAAAATCGACTGTTGACGAAAACTCTTCATGCACTTGGCGCGCACCTGAGTTCATGCCATGCACCTCGAGTTTCCAATTGAGATTCTTGGAAAACGATGCGTGAAAATGGGTGGTTTCGCCTGCGGCTAAATCAAGTGAGTCATCGCTGATTGTGAGCGTTTCTTCAATGAAGAAAGGTCCATAGATGTCTTCTAGGCTTGGTCCGTCAAACGTATCTTCCGGCTTGCAGGCTTGCAATAGAATGACCAGAGCAAGAAGGGAATAGTATCGTGTGTTTTTCATTGTTAAAAGTTGATTTGGTATAGCAACATCCATTGTTTGTTTGTGTACAAGGCTTCTTCCAATTGATTCGTGTTATTCAGGAACTGGTAGTATTGTACACTTAAAAACGATTTTTCACTAAAGGTGTACTTGGCACCAATGGAAGCGAGCTGCTCGCTGCCTTTTAAATTTAGTTCGGTAAAGTTGAATATCTCCTGATTTTCGTCGCGGACACTGCTAATTTCGAATCCATCGTAGGCAAGCATTTGGAATGCACCCAATAAGTGCCATTGTTTCTTCCATTCATAGTCAAAACCGGCTGTCATTGTTTGCGATGTGAGGTCGATGCTCGGCACTGACTCGCTGCCAAGGCGAGTGGTGCGGTCGTTGCGGAATCGCACTTGAACAGTCGCTTCTTTGTCTTTGCTTCCCAGGTATTGCTTCGCGTTGAATGAAGCATTCAACTCATACCGCTCAAAGTTACGAAGTGTGGTTGTTCCTTCTCCTCGAACTTCCTGTCCGCGGTAATAGTTCACTTGCGCCGTCACAGGATTATTCTTCTTATCAAATCCGGCAGAAAGAATCATCGCTTGGCGGTTAGGTGTCGCTTCGCCGTATGGGGTAATGTTATCATAGTGTGGTGAAAATGCCATCAGATTCGTTTGCAGCTGCATGGTATACAACCCTGACTCACGCATGAGGTCAATCATCGATACAGGACGCAAAACCTGGTCATTGCCTACACGTTGAAAGGCGTTGAGCTGGCCATTGAAATTGACACGCTTGGTTTGAGCACCCATACTGCGAAAGTCCGAAGAGACATACTTCAACTGAACTCCGCCCTGAACCCCCAGGTTATTTTGACGAATCTTATATTTTGCATCGGCGAACTTTCCTTGCCAAGCGGGAATACTATCGCTATCCGATTCTTTATAATACCATTTCGATCGGCCTGCCTCCGCTTCGATGGTGTGTGTCATGTTGCCAACTTTGCGGTTATAGTTCATGTTGGCTGTCATGACAGGATGATGAAAGGTAGTATTGCTGCGCGATGTTCCATAGATATCGAACACATTCACATAGGTGAATCCAACGCGTAAATGCTCCGATTGCAAAAGACTCAGATTAATACCACTGAATATTCGATCGTTCGTTTGACTGAAATCGGTGGTCTTCACGCGAGTTGCCACTGTTTTGATACCAATTTCCTTAATCCACTTACCGAATTCGAACGCCACCTCGGCAGATGCACCTTGTTGACGCCAGCTATTGTCATTGCTATAGAAGTGATCGTAGTTCACAACATCTGTTTGCTGTTGAAGTAGGAACGGAACCCCGGTAATCATTTCTTGGTTACTATTCCACAACGTGTAAGGGGTTAGCTTGTAGTTAATGTCGCCTAGCTGGTAACGCACAATGCCGCCGGCTACACCCTTTACATAGAGCTGTCTTACATCAAAGCTAACGCCCGCACCCCAGAAACCACCGTAGTCGTTGCGCACACGCACCATGCCCTGAATTTCCATTTGAGGGTTAGGGCGCATGTTAATACCCAAATCGACCAATGTGTTACCGCTATTGAGTTTAGCGGTAGTGACGGTGTCTTCTTCGAAATACGATTGATAATGATCGCTATAGAATTGTGCGCGCGCAGCACCCATGAAAGTGATTTTGCGCGTGTCTTGCTGAGCAGAAACGGTTGCAGCGCAGCCGATGCCAAACAAGAATAGGATATGGTGAATTTTCATATGCATGATTAGAAGAAAGCTTTTAATTCAACTACGAGTTCTCGTCCCTTGAAAGCATCGAGCGGATAGCTGGTGTCTTCAAATGAATACCAGCGATGGCGCAGGTAGAGGCGGGTGTTTTTGCCTAAATCGATATCGCCACCCACACCGAAGCCTTTTCCGAATTGGTTGAGAGGGCGGAATGTTTCTTGACTGATTTCCGTAAGGTAGTTACCCAGCGTGCGTTCGATACCCGCATAGGCGTTGAACATAAACTTCGGAGTCAACCGGAAGTACCACTCAATTTCACTGGCATATTGGCGAACGTAAGCATCTTCTGAAGTTACAGGAATTGCTGAAAGGTCTCTGGAGCAAGTGTTCGCTTGTAACAGAGCGAAGAAGTAACTCTCGTGCCCTGCAATATCATGTTCATATTTGAATTGAACTTCAGCTGCGTTGAAGAATTTCTTATTCACAACGACTCCCATGGAGTCGTCGCTCAGTTGAACGGTTTCGTATACATCGCGATACACATCGGAGTATCTGCCATAGGGTCCAACGTTAGCAGGGAAGTTCCAACGCCAAAAACGTGAGCGGGTAAATTGATTCACCGGGTGGCCAACCGTGATGATGGCCGCCGCCGGATTGATTTCAGCTGAAGCGCCGATGCCCGCGCTTATTTTGAGTCGCTGCACTTTCGCCTGCACATTCAAGTTCAACCCTTGTCGGTTGTTTGTCATTTGCCCCACACGAGTCACAGAACTACCAAAAGGAAGCAATAGAGATGAACTGCCCACGCTGCCGGCAGGAATGTCATTGGTTGTGTATTCTCGCACCGATGTATTCCAATAAACACCATTGTTGTTAACCACTTTCGGACTAATGCGGAAGTAGTGAAGCTCCACAACCGGTTTATCACCTTTCATGACATTACTTGCTTTGAGTTGCATAACTTCTCCCCAGCCCTCATTGTGGTCGGGCGAGAAATAATCTCCCATACCAAGTTCACCCTTAAATAAAACACCAAATCGCTCGTATTGAAATTCAGTGGTAATCACGTTTAATCCAAATTGCTCGAGAGCTAAACTATCCGTGTAATTACGTGTGCTTATGCTATTGATGCTCAAAAAAGTATTTCCCTTGAAGTTTTTCTTAATGCGTCCGCCGTAGGCATAGTTAGGTACTTGAATGAAGCCTCCGTTTTGTTCCGTTTTACCTGCCATAAGTGTACAGGAGAGGTTGCCGGGAAGTTGTGTACCATTCACTACAACACCTTGAAATGCACGATTTCCCCAACGAGCATCTTGGTCAATGGAGCCTTGCTCGTAATACTGCTTGTATCGGTTCGAAACCGTTGTACCCATGGGATCCCAAGGGTTCCGTTCAAAGAGCATGAATCGGTTGTAACCTTTCCAAGAGGCGAAGGTGAGGTCGGAAATAGCGAGCCACTGGATTCCTCCCACCGTTGTGCTCCAAGACCCGAATTTTGTATTGAAGTTGCCATAAAGGTTCATGCCGAGCATCGCGCCAAGATTTCCACCAAGAGGAACAGAGCCGAGTGGGTATTGGATGTCGGGACGAACGCTATCCGGGACTTGCTTTCCATAGGATGGACCAATGGATCCGTTGAGGAACTGAAACATGCGCAAATCGAAACCCCATGAAGAACCTCCCGGTAATTGGCCGCTTACGTTGAGCAACAGATTCGGGAGCTGGGCATCATCTCCAATAAATAGCGAGCGAGGTAATACCGTGTCGCCCGGAGCTGCTGTAAGCGTGTAAGGCATCATTTGACGCGTATAGGTAGCGAAGAAGCGGTAGAACCCATTTACCTGAACACTGCCCTTTGGTTTTTTAAACTCACTTGGTGTCAAGCCCAAGGAAGGGAACGAGTAAGTAGTGGTGTCACGTAGCAATAGGGTTTCGACTCTGTCCTGCTTTTCAGCCTGTGCAAACGCCCATTGCATCGATGAAGACAATATGACAAGCAGTATGGTTATTCTCTTCATCATTGCATTTCCAGTTGTTTGAATTTGACAAAGCGAGCCGATTCTTCACCGGCGGCCGGTGGCACAACATAGAAGGGAATGTTGCCATAGGCGCAATGTCCATTGGCATCAGTCACTTCATAAAATAGTCGATAAGCGCCCTCCACCCGTGGGGCGCGGAAAGATGCACCTAGTGCTGTTTTGTTCTTGAATAGTCCGTTGATAGGTGTTGGGGCGGTTTCAGCATCACCTCCTGCTTTGATATCCGTACTTTCCGGAACTATCTGCCACTTAGCGGTCAGTTTATCTCCATCAGGATCGGTAACGGAAGCCATTGTTTCGTATTTCTTGTCAGCTGTAAGCATGATGGACTGTGTTGCACTTTTATTATCGATGCCAAGCGAAACCAGGTGCGGTGCTTTATTCTCAGGTTCGCGTCCGTTCCAGAATTTCTCAAGCTCGTCAATGGGTTCCGAACGCAACCCTTCACGCGTGAAAAGGCCATACCAGGTAGATGTGGTTTCCTGTTTAAATCCCCATAGGAAGACGTATGATCCCATGCAGTTTTTGGATGCAGCGAGAATTTCACTTTCATAACGCTCCTTGTAGGAAACTGCTTTTTCTGCACTCGTCTGCTCGATGGGCGCTCCCCAGCGTGTTTTAGCTACTTCCCAATGTCCGTTCGGTCCCCACTCAGTTATCATGTATGGCCCTGTCCAGCCGTAATTGGCCAGGTTCTTTTTCACTGAACCGATATCGCCATACGTATTGATGCAGTATATATCAATTTCCGGCGCGTCTTGCATAATGAGTTTTACTTCTGCAGGATCCAAACCGGCTGTCACGGTAGAGGTTGGGTGATGAGGATCCACCTCATGGATCATTTTAGCCACATCATTCACTGCTTTCCAAACATTCGTATTCGTGTAGAAAAGATCGACCTCATTACCAACGCCCCACAAAAGGAGGGCTGGGTGGTCCTTGACTTCCATGACAATCCTTCGGAAATAATCGAGCTGTGCTTGAACCTTTGGCTTGTCGTCATAGTCAAACCCATGTCGCTCATGCTGCATCCACAAGCCCATCATTACGGTCAAACCAAGTGCGTGGGCTTTGTCGAGCATCGCTTTGGCATTGTCGGTGCTCCAGGTACGAACTGAATTCCCGCCTATGCGCGCTAGTTCATCCCATTGTTCACTGCCGCCCCCGCCTTTCACGAAGTATTCACTGCCATCGCGAAAAAGACGATATTCTCCTTTGTCGTTAACCTTCACTTCGACATGAATTGGCTGAGCCAATAGGGCAGGCGAAAAAAGAATGTAAGCGCCAATCAATAATAAAAGTGAAGCAAATAAGCAGCGCGAGTTGGTTTTCACAGGTTATCGAAGTTAGAATTTGAATGAGGTCATTTACCCTTTTTCGATGCAAATGCTCGGGGTAAATAAAGGTCATTTACAACGAAACAAAAAACTTTTTGTAAAACTAACAATATCTCTATATTCGTTACCTAAAATACAAGAAATGTTCAAAAAAGTACTTTCATTTTCACTCCTTCTCGCAGCATCTTTTTCGGCTGTGGCTTTCAATGTGACTTTCCGTGTAGATATGTCTCAGCAAACCAACTTTACGACACCGGAAGTAAACGGCTCGTTTAATAATTGGTGCGGAAACTGTTTTCAGATGACCGATGCCGATGGTGATAATATCTGGGAAGCGACCACCGATTTAGCAGCAGGAACTTATGAGTATAAATTTTCGGCTGATAACTGGGGCACGCAAGAAACGTTGTTGCAAGGAAGTGCTTGTACCGTCACCAATTTTGGTTTTACGAATCGCACCTTGGCTGTAACAGCGGAAGTTGTTTTGCCTGTCGTATGCTGGAGCAGCTGCACCGATTGCGCTTCAAGTCCGAACATTTATACTGTCGAGTTTCAAGTAGACATGAATGGCGTAACCGGTTTTACAACCCCGGAGGTAAACGGCACATTCAATGGCTGGTGTGGTAATTGCACGGCTATGTTTGATCCCGATGGCGACAACATTTGGTCTGTTTCTGTTACGCTGCAAGAGGGTACCTACGAATACAAGTTTAGTCACGATAACTGGGGCGGACAGGAAAACTTAGTTCCCGGAAGTCCTTGCACGGTAACAGTGGATCAATTCACCAACCGATCCATTGTAGTAGACGGAAACATAACCCTGGAACCCGTGTGTTGGGGAAGCTGCGCGCCTTGTGGTCAAAGCACAGGCCCATATAACGTGACATTTGCCGTAGATATGTCGCAAGCAGGCTTTGCGTTCACAACTCCTGAGGTGAATGGCTCATTCAACAACTGGTGCGGTAACTGTGCTCCGATGAGTGATGCAGATGGCGACAATATCTGGACGCTCACTGTAGCACTTCCTGTAGGGGTTCATTCGTATAAGTTTTCTTATGATAACTGGGCCGGACAAGAAGAACTTATTCCCGGTAGTCCCTGCACATTAACTGAATCCGGTTTCACGAATCGCACCATTGATGTAAACGATACAGCAGTTCTTCCAAATGTATGTTGGGGAAGCTGTGAGGCCTGCATTGTGAATGTAGAAGAGACAGTGCAAGGTTCCTTCTTTGTTTACCCGAATCCCGCTCAAGATGCTATGACGATTTCACTGGATGGTGTGATGGATGCTGAGGTATCGATACATGACATGACCGGAAGACTGATAATGTCTAGCACTCTTAAGAATACTCGAATGACTCAATTTAACGTAAGTGAATTTCCGGCAGGCACCTACGTTGTTTCCATTCGAAACGAACATGAGTTGCTTCGTCGAGCAGTTCAGTTGGTGAAGTGATATTGATTTGAGAAAAGAAAAGGCCTCGCTTATGCGGGGCTTTTTTATTCAATGGAAAGGGAAAATGTTGAAGTGGTGAAGTGGTGAAAGAGTGAAATGGTGAAGAAGAGACTATTTCACCATTTCACTCTTTCACTCTTTCACTCGTACTAAAAATCAAACACAAACCCTCTATCCTTGTATTTCTCGAAGGTCTTCGCATCAAAAGAATACAGTTGCGACGGACGGTGCCGAACATTTTGTTGAGTCTCGGTAAGTTTCTTCAAGAACTTCACATTCTGAATTTTCTTGCGGAAATTACCCTTGTCGAATGTGCGACCAAGTATGGTTTCGAAGACATCTTGGAATTCCGTAATGGTGAATTTTTCAGGAATTACACGCGTCCAAATAGGCTCTTCTACCAATAAAGTCTTAAGTCGGCTGGATGACGCGTCCAAAATTTCACGGTGATCGAAAGCCAACTTAGGCAGCTTACTCAAGCTATGCCACTTGGTTTGCTTTGCCCAGTGTGACGCAACCGGATGAAGGTCTGTCAACTCTACGAGTGCCATGTAACCAACGGTAATAACACGACCAAGTGGGTGACGGTTTACTCCACCAAATGTTTGCACTTGTTTCATGCCCACATCGTCTATGGACGTGAGGTCATGCAAAACACGATATGCCGCAGTATCTAAATCTTCATGAGGATATACCAGGTCACCGGGCAAGGCCCAAAAATTTTCGAAAGGTTCCGCACCGCGTTGAATGAGCAGTACTTTCAAGTCGCCCTGATGGTAACCGAAGATAACACAGTCTACCGAAAAGGCTGATTTGAAGAAGGCATCAATCGGAATAGAATACATGTCGTCCGATTGGGTTGCTTTGGGTATCGGCTTAATTGCTTTTTCCATTGGGTTTACTGGTCGGCAAAATTAATCAGCGCTAACAAAAAAGGTGATTAAGTTCATCTTATCAATTCAAAATTACCCAAAAACTGTTTATATACAAACATTTTGTACAAATAACAATTACTCTATATTCGCCACAAACTAAATTCATTATGACATCGAAAATTACAATTGCAATTTTATCCTTGATCTTCGTATTGCTGCATTTTTCGACTCAGGCGTTCAATGTGACGTTTAGAGTAGATATGAGTCAGCAGTCTGATTTCACTACACCGGAAGTGAATGGTTCATTCAACAACTGGTGTGGAAACTGTTTCCAAATGACCGACACTGATGGTGACAATATTTGGGAGGCAACAACCAATTTGGCTGCAGGCAATTTTGAATACAAGTTTTCTGCCGATAACTGGTATTCGCAAGAGTCGTTATTGCAGGGAAGCCCATGCACGGTAACAAACTTTGGTTTCACCAACAGATCATTGGTGGTTACAGGCGATGTTGTATTGCCGGTTGTATGCTGGGGCGCTTGCGTGGAATGTGCTGCTGCTCCTGTTTTTTATGATATCACTTTTCAAGTGGATATGAACGAACAAACCGGCTTCACCACACCTGAATTGAATGGTTCATTCAACGGTTGGTGCGGTAACTGCACGGCCATGTCTGACGCTAATGGCGATGGTATTTGGTCGGTTACGGTTAGTCTTCAGGAGGGTTCCTATGAATACAAATTCAGCCATGATAACTGGGTCGGGCAGGAGTCGCTCGCTCCGGGTTCATCATGCACGATGACTACAGATATTTACACGAATCGTGTTCTTACGGTATCTCAAGACGAAGTGCTACCGGCCGTTTGTTATGGCAGCTGCGCTGTTTGTGGAATTAACACAGGTCCGTTCGAAGTAACATTTAGCCTAGACATGAGCAATGTTGCATTGCCATTCACAACTCCTGAAGTAAATGGAACCTTTAATAACTGGTGTGGTAGCTGCGCTCCAATGAGTGACCTCGATGGTGATAACATCTGGTCTATAACTATACCACTGCAAGCTGCATCTTACGAATACAAATTCTCTTATGACAACTGGGCTGGTCAAGAAATGCTGATGACCGGCTCTGCGTGCACACAAACTTCTCCGGAAGGTTTTGTAAATCGTGTCTTAACTGTTGAAGGTATAACAGACTTAGGTGTTGTTTGCTGGGAAAGCTGTAATGCTTGCAACGTGGTTGTACTGAATCAAATGAACTTGCCGGTAACCTTCGATGATGCGCAGGTTGAGTATGGCTTGCTCGGTTTCGATGGTTCGGAAAATGCAGCAGTAGAAGTTGATCCAACAAATGCCGCCAACATGGTGGCTCGTGTAACAAAAAGTGCTTCCGCAGGAGCCTCATCCGGTGTTACCATTACCGGGCCGGAAGAGCTAGGCTTCAGCAGCCCGGTGCCTTTTACAGCCGATGCAACCACCATGTCTGTGCGCGTTTGGTCGCCTGATGCAGGTATTCAGGTGCGTCTCAAAGTGGAGGATCACAATGATCCAACCCATAGCGTTGAAACAAATGTTACTACTTCAGTTGCTAACGATTGGGAGGTTCTTGTATTCGATTTCGCCAATCAATCAACAGGCACAGCCCAATTGAATCTAGGCTATACCTATGATAAGGCTTCTATCTTCTTCAATTTTGGTGTGGATGGCGCAACAGCAGGGGAGAAGACTTACTACTTCGATGATGTAGTTTTTGGTGGAGAAGTAATTGTGGCAACACAATACAACGTCACCTTCCAGGTCGACATGCAATATGTTTCCGACTTCGTGCTGCCTGAAGTGAATGGCTCATTCAATGGTTGGTGCGGTGGTTGTTTCACCTTGACTGACGATGATGGTGACGGCATCTGGACCGGAACCGCTGCCATCGATGAAGGTATTCACGAATACAAGTTTGCATACGATGCATGGTTCGGACAAGAAAATCTCCTTCCGGGCTTGCCTTGCACGGTGACAAACTTTGGTTTTACTAACCGTTCGCTCAATGTTACCGGCGATGTAGTTTTACCTGTAGTATGCTGGGAATCATGCGAAGATTGCTCGGTAGCTCCGATTAATCACGAGGTGACATTCCAGGTCGACATGAATGGTGTCGTTGGATTTACAACTCCTGAGGTGAATGGCACATTCAACAACTGGTGTGGAAGCTGTTTCCCCATGAGCGATGTAAATGGCGATGGTATTTGGGAAGCTACCACTACGCTTCAAGCGGGTAGCTATGAGTTCAAGTATAGCTACGATAACTGGACCGGATCTGAGCAATTGACTTCAGGTGATCCATGCACCGTTACCAATGGCAGCTTTGTTAACCGAGCGCTCAGCCTTCAGTCAGACACGGTCCTTGCTCCGGTATGCTGGGCGTTATGTGGTCCTTGTGTGATGCCTGAGCCTGTAAGCGTTACTCTTAACCTTGACTTGGGCGACGCAGTAGCTGCGAGCGCTGAAGTGACGGGTTCATTCAACAATTATTGCGTAGGTTGTCAGCCCATGACTTCTCTAGGCAACAACCAATATACACTGACATTCGATGTGATGCCGGGTGTGCATTACTACCAGTTCACCATTAATGGAGGTACTCAATTGGAAGCCCTTTCCGAAGGAACTTGCACAGTTTCATTTGAATTTGGTATCGCTCGTGAATTGGTTGTTTCAGATGACGTAAACGTAGCAATGGTGTGCTGGGAAAGCTGCGCTCCTTGTTTAGTGAATGTGAATGAAGTTAACCCAATCGAATTTGCGGTTTCCCCCAATCCGGTGAATACTCAGTGCACCCTTCAATTTAACCAAGGTTCTTTGGCGCGTTACCAATTATTGGACGCAATGGGTCGTGAGGTAATAAGTGGCTCAACCAATGGTGCAAAGCAAATGACAATCGCGACCGATCAATTACCTGCCGGTTTGTATCAGGTGGTTGTGGTTGACGGCTCACGTCAGTTCACTCAGAAAATCATCGTACAGCATTAATTCAAATAAATGGAATGGCTCGCACGCTTGCGGGCCATTCTTTTTTTTACCACTATGAAAAAATTCATTGCCCTTGCAGCCGTAACATTGAGTGCTGCGTTCCAAATTCAAGCTCAAACCACCTGGGAACTCATGTGGTCAGATGAGTTTTCGGGAAGCTCGTTAAATACAGGTAACTGGTCATATGAGTTTGGAAACGGGGGGTGGGGTAACAACGAATGGCAGTATTACACAAATGCTGCTGAGAACCTTGAGGTTTCTGATGGTCTGCTGAAAATCACTGCGCGTCATGAAGGCACCGGGGCAACAGAATATACCAGTGCGCGTATCATCACCAAGGGGCTTGTAGAGTTTGAATATGGCAAGGTGGAGGCTCGTATGAAGTTACCACTCGGTCAAGGATTGTGGCCTGCCTTCTGGACATTGGGAGCCAACATCGATGATGTTAGCTGGCCTGAATGTGGCGAAATTGACATCATGGAACATGTCAGCAATGAGTACATGACACATGGTGCTGTCCATTGGGAGAACAACGGCCATGCTTATACGGGAAATGGTGTAAACACGGATCCTACACAATTTCATGTATATGGAATCGTGTGGGAAGAGAATCTGATTCGTTGGTACCTCGATGGGGTGCAATTCTATCAGTTTACAATTCAGGCTTCAAACAATACAGACGACGCTTTTCGTCATCCGATGTTTCTTTTATTGAATTTGGCTATCGGAGGAAATTGGCCGGGTTATCCAGATGCTACTACGCCTTTCCCATCCAGTATGTTCGTCGATTACGTTCGGGTCTATCAACCCGCAGCACCAAGTAGTGTCGAATCATCAAATGGCCCAATCATCACATTATATCCGAATCCGGCGCATGATGAATTGATTCTCCAAGGACTCTTCGATGGAGGTGAATGCTCAATTCTTGCCGCAAATGGTCAATGCTTGAAGCGCATGCAGATCAATGGCACCAAAACGAGTATCGACATTTCAGAACTCGCTGTCGGAAACTACACCTTTGAATACCATGCAGGTGAACAGCGTTTCACGCAGTCCTTTGTGAAGCAATAGGGGAGTTAGATTCGCTTCAATCGCGGATTGTATTGCTGCTGAATGCGTTGAATTTCGGATAGCATTTCGAGGCTTTCCTTTTCGACCGCTGTAGTAATCGAAATCCAGTATGCTTGAAGTTCTTTGCTGCCTTCCCGAAATTCATGATGATCAATGCGGTGCAATTGCTCACCTAGCTTGTTGCTTGCCGATTGAATGAGAATATTCAGACGGGTTGACTCCTGTGGTCTGCTCACCAATTCGTGAAAGCCTTGTTCAATGACTTCGTTCATGAGTTGCTGAACGATGCTTCTGGTTGATTCGCGAGAATTCTCCATGGTTAAGGGTTAAGGTGAAACAACAGAACTTCAAATCACGGGCTCTGAAGAGAGGACTTTCCGCATGATGCGGGGCAAATACTACTCTCAGGCAAGTCTAATGTAGGTATATTTTGGTATTTCCGACCTGATGTTGAAATTTTCAATGAACAAGGCTCTTATAAACGTCGTTGTTCGCCTTTCATTTGGGGTTTCAATCAAATCGCCTCTTTTATGTATCCGACTATCTACCATGCATTACTCGATTTATTCGGCATTGATTGGGGCTGGACACGTTTGCTCAACAGCTTTGGATTCTTCGTGGCTATTGCCTTCGTTGTCGCTAGTTATATCTGGGGACAGGAACTGAAAAGGAAAGCCAAAGAAGGACATTTTAAGCCTACCAAGAAATTCATGGTAAAAGGCGGAAAACCCGATTGGGTGGAGGTTGCAACGAGCGGACTTATGGGTTTTATGATGGGCTGGAAGTTCATTTACCTAGCCATTCATGGAAGTGAACTCTTTGCTTCCGGATCAAATCCGCAACGTTTCCTTTTTTCTTGGGATGGCAGCTGGTTGCTAGGGATTGCTCTGATGCTCGCTATGGGCGGCTGGCGCTTTTGGGAATACAAAAAGGAACAATTACCGGAGCCGATACGCGAGGAAATAGATGTGTATCCGCACCATCTAACCGGCAATTTCACTTTTGCCGCAGCATTCTTTGGAATACTGGGCGCCAAGCTTTTTCACCTGTTGGAGAACCCGCGCGAACTCGTTGAGTTCTTTCAGCATCCTTCATTCAATAGCTTCATTAGCGGTCTTACTGTCTATGGTGGTCTTATTCTCGGCTCGATCGGCGTGTTGCTCTATGCGCGTACGAAAGGAGTGAATGGTTGGCATTTATCCGACGCCGCTGCGCCGGGAATGATTCTGGGCTATGGAATAGGTCGTATCGGCTGCCAGGTGAGTGGTGATGGCGATTGGGGGATTGCTAACACTGCACCCAAACCGGGTTGGCTTTCATGGTTGCCCGATTGGATGTGGGCATATGATTATCCCAATAACGTGAATTACGATGTCAACTACCCTCAGTACCTGGGGCAGTTGAACGACACGAATGTATTGCCGATAACCGATCCGAACGTACCCTGTTTCGATGGGTATTGCACCCATTTAGACCCTATGGTATTTCCGACTCCTGTCTATGAAACGATAATGGCTACCGGTATTTTCATCTTCTTATGGATGATTCGCAAGCGACTCACCATTCCGGGGTTGATGTTCGCATCGTACCTCATGCTGAATGGAATCGAACGCTTTTTCATTGAGAAGATTCGCGTCAATAATAAGTTTGAACTACTAGGTATTCAAGCTACGCAAGCCGAAGTAATCGCGGTGCTTTTCTTTTTGGTGGGGGCTGCCTTGTTTGTTTATCGCAAACGCACAGCAAAGAACCCAACACCACATTAATTTAGCCCATCTATAGATTGTTGTATGAAAGCTCTGCTGCTCAAAGAAATCAGAACGTTTTTAAGCTCCCTCATTGGTTATGTGGTGGTAGCTGTTTTCCTGCTTTTAACAGGGTTGTTCCTTTGGATTTTTGACGGCGATTTCAATATTCTGCAAAGTGGCTTTGCCTCCATTGAGCCACTCTTTTTCATTTCGCCTTGGGTGCTAATGTTCTTAATTCCGGCTATTACCATGCGTTCGTTTGCTGAAGAGAAACGTACAGGAACTATAGAACTCCTTATCACTAAGCCGATAACAGATGCACAGATTATCGGCGCGAAGTACCTGGCCGGGTTCCTGCTGGTTGTTATTGCTATCATACCTACGTTGGTCTACTACTTCACGGTTTATTCATTGGGTGATCCAGTCGGAAACATCGATAGCGGTGGCACGTGGGGTTCTTACATCGGTCTCTTGCTGCTAGCTGCCGGCTATGTGGCCATTGGGATTTTCTCCTCCAGTATCACCACGAATCAAATTGTAAGTTTTCTTGTTTCCGCCATGCTATGCTTTTTCATGTACACCGGGTTCTCGTCCATAGCTTCTTTCGAATTGCTTGGGGCGGCCGATAGCCTTATCATGAATCTGGGTATGCAAGCTCATTATAACTCATTAAGCCGAGGCCTTATTGACAGCCGCGATGTTGTCTATTTCCTGGCCTTAATTGCTGTGTTTCTCCTCTTGACAAAAACCGTTTTGAGTTCCAGGAAATGGTAATCGAGTTAAACCTTTCGTTGGTTCGCTTCGTCTGAACCATCATGACAGATCGTGAATTGTTGGATATGCTGCATGACTCCGGGCGACGAAACGCCGGTGTGTCTGAGTTTATTCGCCAGTTTCAGAAACCTGTTTATTACTATATACGACGCATGGTACTTAGTCATGAAGATGCCGACGACTTGACCCAAGTTGTATTTATCAAGGCTTGGAAGGGGCTGGATGGTTTTCGGGGCGATTCGAAATTATCGACATGGCTCTACCGTATCGCGCACAATGAATGTATTTCCTTTTTGCGCAGTGCCAAGCGGATACTGGATGTCGATATTGCTAAGTTGGAGGTTTCTCTGGGAAGCGCTCTGCAATCGGATGTTCTTTTTTCGGGCGATGAAATTCAGGCAAAATTGCAAACGGCTATTGCGCTATTACCGGAGAAGCAAAAGGCCGTTTTTGTGATGCGTTATTACGATGATTTGAAATACGAAGAAATGGCTGAGATAACCGGCACGAGTGTAGGAGCCTTGAAGGCAAGTTACCATCATGCGGTTCAGAAAATTGAAGCTTACCTGATAGAGAAATGAAAGAAGAAGACACTCATAACGACGCTCGATTCAGCGATGAAATGCTCCACTATCTGGACCGTTCAGAGGACGCGCTTCAGGTGCCTGATGGATTTTTTGAGTCACAACAAATTCGGTTGGTGTCGACTCTGAACAACCCTTTTGAAACACCGGCCGATTATTTCGATGAACAGGCGATGATGCTTCAGCAAGCAATGCAGGCAACGCCACAAAAGGGTCGAAATGGCCGAACAGTGCGCATTTGGTTGTCGGTTGCGGCTGCAGCCGTATTGGCGGGTGTGGTGTTTTTGATAGTTGCGGAAAAAGAAGAACCCGTGACTTTTTCGCAGCAGCTCGAACAGTCGCAACTTGAGTTTGAAGATTTGGAAGAAATAGAGTTTGACGAATCGGTCTATGAAGAATTTATCGTTGACGATACACTTGTTCCCGATACCGTTGCAACGAAAAAGTTACCGAAGTCCATCAATGACTTTAAACCTTCCAAAGGACAGTCAGTCATAAGTTGGGACGATATAGATGCAGAAGATATTGAGGAGTATTTGAAAGATGAAGAATCACTTCAAGTTATAGATGAACTTTAAATAACTAACACTACTATGAAAAATGCAATTTGTTTATTGGTGATGGCGCTTACATCCATTACGTTGGCATGGTCGCAACCCGGACCTCCGCCGCCACCCGGTGGGGAAAAACGCAAAGAAAAAGTCGAAGCTCTGAAGCGTAGTTATTTTTCAGAAAAGCTTGAACTTACTCCTACCGAGGCCGAGAAGTTTTGGCCTATCTACAATGAGTTTTCCAAGAAGGAAGACGCGTTGCGCAAGGCAAAAAAAGGGAATAAGAAGAAGGGAGAAGAACCTAAGCTGAACGAGAAGGAGGCATTGGCAGAAATAGACCGAGTAGCGCAGAACAATAAGGAGCACATCGATTTGGAGTCACAATTTTTGAAAGATTGCTTGCCTGTGTTGGGGCCCGATCGCACCATGCGACTGGTTCGTCTGGAGCATGAGTTTCAGCGAGAGCTGCTGCAGCATATGCGCGAGAAAAAAGAGGGAGCCAAAGGGCCAAAGAAATAAGGCTGCTAGAGCGGAAAATATCGATAATTTTCTGCGTGCGAAGATCCGGCCGGCACTTCTAAAAAGCCATCCATACCGCTAAGGGCGCTGAAATCGCCTGAGCCTTGGTGGCTTAGTAAATGAGCCACCTTTTCGGTTTGAGAGAACTCTATACTCACCGGAACAAACAAGCTCAGTTTTTCGTGTGCAGTCGGCACAGCAGCTGTCGTTACCCAACCGGTTTGTGAAGGAAGCCCCATTTGGGCCACAAACCATGGCATGACATAGCGTGCGGCACAAGCCATCGTAGAAACCGGATTGCCAGGCAGGGCAAACACAACACACGATGGCGAATGGCCGAACCACATAGGCTTGCCCGGTCGTTGCTCAATTCCATGGAAGACTGTAATTACACCCAGTTCACTCAGCACCTCGGGCAATAAATCGAATTTGCCTTTCGATACACCTCCACTCAGAACAATGACGTCATAAGACGACAAAGCGCTTCTTAAGGCGGATCTTAACAATTCCGTTTCATCGGGAAGATGAATTTCGTTGGCCTCAATGCCTAGTCGCTGAAAGGAAGACCTCAGTGCATATACATTCGAACGCCTGATTTGATGGGCGAGGGGAGTCGCGTGAATTTCAACGAGCTCGTCACCCGTTGAACAAATGAGAACGCGCGGAAGGCGCATTACTTTCAGAATGTCCTTTCCGATGGATGCAGCAATTCCTATTTCTGCCGGACCTATGCGTTTCCCCTTTGCTGCCAGAACTTCACCGACAGGCTTATCACTTCCTTTCAAATGAACATTCTTGCCGGCGCTATTAGGAACGACCTCAATATGAGCCATCCCATTTTCCATGCGAATGTGCTCATAAGGCACTACGGTGTCGCAACCATAACTGCATACAGCGCCTGTCATAATTTCAATGCAGTGTTCTTTGTTTTCTAACTCGAGCGGAGCCTCTCCCGCTCGCTGCATGGCTTGAATAGGAAAGCTGCGAATTCCACTTGCTATGGCTTGATAATTCAAGGCTATGCCATCCATCATAACACGGTTGAATGGAGGAAGGTCTGAATCGGCCAACAGGTCTTCACTTAATATACGATTCAATGCTTGATGGATAGAAATGAACTCTTCATCGAGTGAAAGAACTTGACCTCGGATGAGCTCTTCTGCTTGGGATGGGGTTGTCATGTTTTAGCCTCCTATGGTTGCCATTGACTCTTCGACAGGCGTGCGAGCGGCTTCGGCTTCCTGTCCGTTTTTTTTCTTGTGCAAAACGGCATGTTCAATCGCGGTTGCAATTTCTTGGTCAGAGTATTGCTTCCGCAAGAGGTCTCTCAAATTGACTTCATTTTTTCCGAACAAACATGTTTTCATTTCACCTGATGGGGTCAACCGAACTCGATTGCAAGTGCCGCAAAAGGTGCGCGACCACGCCGCAATAATTCCGACACTGCCCAAATGACCTTCAACAGCATAGTTCTCAGAAGTAGTGTTAGGCTCATCTGTTAAGCGTCTTAGCTTACCAAAGCCATTCTCGAGTGCTTCGATTAATCCTTTCCTGTTCCATTTCACGGCATGACGATCGCCACGACCATTGAAGGGCATCTCTTCGATAAAGCGAACGTCTATGGGAAGTTCTTTACTAAGCGAAGCCAACGGAATAATATCCTCTTCATTGACACCTTCCATGATTACGGCATTGATCTTTGTTCGTATGCCAGCGTCCACTAGTGCATCGAGTGTGCCCATAACGTCCGGAAAAACATCGCGACGGGTGATGGATGCAAAGCGAGTCGCATCGAGCGTATCAAGACTTAAGTTGACTGAATGAATGTTCAGTTCCTTCATTAGCGGAACGAATGGTGCTGTAAGAACACCATTGGTTGTGATAGTAATGGATTCAAATAGTCGACTCTCTGCAACTCGAATAAGCAGTTTGTCGAAATCTCTGCGCATGAAAGGCTCACCGCCTGTGAAGCGTAGCTTGCGAATGCCGAGTGATGCAAAGACAGGAAGCAATCGTTCTATTTCCTCATATGATAGCAGATCATCACGTTTTAACCAGTCGAGACCTGAAGCAGGCATGCAATAATGACAACGCAAATTACAGCGATCGGTGATGGCCAGTCTCAGGTAGTCAATGGTTCTTCCGTGGTTGTCTTTCACAGCAGGGATAATTTCGAGTTGCAATGTACGCGTTTAGGGCATGGCGGTTTGTGCCTTGCCTGAGCCTTTCAATAATTTTCGGAAGCCGGAAAAGAACTCCTCAAAGGAATCAAAGTCTTCCCGATAGATGATTCCCACTCCTTGTGTATAGGGAGATTGCTGCAAGGTGTTCGCTTGAAAGTCATTACTTTCATTGTACATTACCAATCGTATTTTGCCTTCCGGAGTAATCTTATATTCAATTCGGATATCACCTATAATATTCGTTGTATTCTGATTAGCTGCAGAGGTGCCATTATTGCGAGAAACACCGAAGTTGCTGCTAAGCGTAAGACGCTCATTGAAAAGCTGTGTTCCAAGTGCTAAGGCTATTTCTTCATTGCTGATATCATCGCCGGGGCTGTAGTTGAAACCGAGGTTGAAGTCATCGCTTATCTGACTGAGCCACGATGATATTTGACTTGAGAGAAACTCCGTTCCATTGGCGGCAATGGCGCTGGTGCTGCTATGGTCGGCTGTCACATTGGGTGGGCTGATAAACCTGCGCATGGCAAGCAAAGCAAATGCTTGACGATTGCGCTCCTGGTCTGTGCTGATAACAGCGTTTACTCTGCTCTTGGTTACTTGGTCGACAGTTGGTAATTCGATTGAGAAGTCGATACCGGGACTGAATATTTTGCCGGTCATGTTCATGTTGAGCTCGACAGGCACACGTTGTCCATTTTGAAAACTTGGGTCCGGAATCAGATCATATAAAGAGGCTGAATTCTGATAAGTTGCTTTCAAATTCATTTCGCCGCCAAACGGATCTCCAAACCACGAAATAGTGCCGCCCGGTTTCAATTCAAATGGTTTGTTGATAAGGTTCTTGAGCGTAAAGTTGTAGCTGCCCTTCATAATTTCAATGCCTCCATACATATTGAAGGTAGCGAGATTGTTGATCTCCATCTGCAGATTACCCTTGCCCGAACCTTGGATAAGGTCTCCAACGCTCTCATCAAAAATGATCTTGAACTCCGCTTCCGGCGTTATTTCTAATTGAAGAGCCAGTTTAATTCCGGATAGATTTAACGGGTCGCGCGCGGTTATGGTGTCCTTAGGAGAGGTGAATCGGATGAAGTTCTCGAACTCTTGCTCACTGCTTGTACCCATGGGCATCGCTATAGTGGTTCCTTTTTCACTCTTTAAGGCAATATCGAATTCGAGGTTGGAATCATACCCATAAATGTTTACGTTGCCCGTTGTATAGGCCTGTCCGTAATACATAGAGTTTTGCTCTTCCGTTGTATTCATGGCTAGCATCGGCTCAACCATATCGATGACCAAATCAAAGTTCCAGTCACCAAAGTTCTCGTGCAGCATCTGGCCCGTGAGGAACCCCGATTTACCTTTCTCATCCTTCACCGGAATATGGTCGAAAGTGAACATATCCGGATAAACTCCAATTCGGTTTTGGATGTAGTACTTCGTGTTTAAATAGTACACATATACAGAAGCATCCTTGAGCAAGGCATCCGCACGAAGCTGCGGCGCGTCAGGCTTACCCGTTATGGCCATAGTTCCACTAGCGAAACCTTGAATATCGAGCACCTCGGGCTCCAAAAAGGCATTGATAAACTCGAGGTCCAATTGATTAATAGTGGCTGTTAGATCGAGTGGGCTTTTTTCATTCTTGGGTCTGTAATAACCCGCGAAGGTCAGGGGTGTATAGCGATTGAGTCCAATAGAAGCCTTGGCGTCCTTTTCCAATTTACCGTCAATTCGCAACTCATCTCGTCGTGGATCCCAGATAGAATTGGCTTGTAAATCACCAAACTCCCGGTCATTGAGGATGAAGTTTTCAATGTCTACATTGCTGCTTAAAATAGCTTCATGGTAGGGGTCGC
>Ga0315907_10000310_pt1 | contig 70713 bp, 65 predicted proteins | sample LakEriMetagenome_3_FD_203525 | JGI IMG/M metagenome (GOLD analysis project Ga0315907, IMG submission 203525) | Freshwater fungal communities from buoy surface, Lake Erie, Ohio, United States - Buoy 12 MA123 | ecosystem: Environmental > Aquatic > Freshwater > Lake > Lake biofilm | place: USA... | reverse complement strand
TCGGCCCCCGCACTGCCGATCAAGGTTTCAACATTGAGGACCGTGATCGTGTTGGACGAAGTGCCGCCGAGAACCAAGCGGTCGCTGCCGGCCGCAAGATCGACGGACCCGCTCGCCACCGCAGCACCCAGCGTGACCGTGTCGCCGAGAGCGCCACCGGTAAGGGTTTCGACGTTGGCGACCGTCACCGTATTGGCAAAGCTGCCGAGGACAAGCGCGTCGTTGCCGCCCAAGAGATCGACCAAACCTGTCGTCATGGCTGTCGTGATGGCGACCGTATCTTCGTCGGTCCCGCCGACCAGCGTTTCGACGTTCGCAGCCGAGAGTTCATTGTAGAAATTGCCGAGCGCCAAGCGGTCGTTTCCCGCCCCCAGATCGACCGAGATGCCGAGCTGGCTGCCGACGAGCGTTACCGTATCGTTGGCAGTGCCGCCGACCAGCGTTTCGACATTCGCAACCGCGAGCGTGTTGCCCGCCGTGCCGCTCGCCAGCACGAGGCGGTCGTTGCCGCTCGAAAGATCGACGCTGCCGGCCGTCACGGCGGTACCGAACGTCACACTGTCGTTGCCGGTATCGCCGAGCACGGTTTCGACGTTCGTGACCGTCAGCGTATTCGCGGCCCCGGCACTGTTCAAAACCAGTCGATCCGAGTCAGCGCCCAGATCCACCGTGGAGCCCGACTGGCCGCCGACCAGCGTTACGGTATCCGCTCCCGCACTGCCGATCAGCGTTTCGGCGTTTGCGACGGTAATCGTATTGCCGGTCGTGCCGCCGAGCGTCAAGCGATCGTTGCCGGCCGCAAGATCAATCGACCCGCGCGTCATCGCAGCACCCAGCGTGACCGTGTCGGCAAGCGCACCGCCGGTCAGGGTTGCGACGTTGCTGACAGTGAGCGTATTGGCGAAACCGCCCAGCACAAGCGCATCGTTACCGCCGCCAAGATCGATAGAGCCAGCAGTCATTGCCGTGCCGAGCGTCACGCTGTCGTCGTCGGTGCCGCCAACCAAGGTTTCAACGTTGCTGACAGTCACTTCGTTGTAGAAATTGCCCATCACGAGGCGGTCGTTGCCGGCCCCAAGATCCACAAGGACGCCGAGCTGCGTGCCGGCCAGCGTGACGGTATCCGCAGCAGAGCCGCCAACCAAGGTTTCGACGCCCGCGATCGTGATCGTGTTGCCGACCGTACCGCCCGCCAATGTGACGCGGTCGTTGCCGGACTGAAGGTCGATGCTGCCGCTCGTTAGGGCCGTGCCGAACACGATCGTGTCGTTGTCGACATTGGCGATCAAGGTTTCGACGTTCAACACGGTCAGCGTATTGGCCGTCGTATCAAGGACGAGGCGATCGCTGCCGGCACCCAGATCCACCGTGGAGCCTGTCTGGCTGCCAACCAAAATGACGGTATCCGCACCGGAACTACCGACGATCGTCTCGGCGTTAGCGACCGAAACCGTATTGCCCGCGCCGCCGCCCAGCACCAAGCGATCGTTGCCGCCCAACAGATCGACGCTGCCCGAAGTGACGGATGCGCCGAACGTGACCGTGTCGTTGCCGGTATCGGCGACCAAGCTCTCGACGTTCAACACCGCGAGCGTATTGCCAAGACCGAGACTCTGCAGGATCAGACGATCGGCACCTGCCCCCAGGTCCACCGTGGAATTCGATTGGCTGCCGACAAGCGTCACTGTATCCGCACCGGCACTGCCGATCACTGTTTCGACATTCGCCACGTCAACCGTATTTCCGGACGTGCCGCCGAGAACCAGACGGTCATTGCCGGCCAAAAGATCGACGGAACCGCTCGCGAGCGCAGCGCCAAGCGTGACCGTGTCGGCAAGCGAAGCACCCGTGATCGTTTCGACGTTCGCGACCGTCAGCGTGTTGGCAAAACTGCCGAGGGCGAGCGCATCGTTGCCCGCACCGAGATCAATCGTGCTCGAACCTGCTGCCGCCGAGAGCGTCACGGTGTCGTCGCTCGTGCCGCCGAGCAGCGTTTCGACATTGCCTGCCGTCAGCGTATTGGCAAGATTGTCGAGCACCAAGCGGTCGGCCCCCGTCCCCAGATCCACCGCCGTGCCCAACTGGGCGCCGACCAGCGTGACCGTATCGGCACCGGTGCTGCCGATCAGAGTTTCGACATTCGCGACCGTGAGCGTGTTGGAAGCCGTGCCGTTCGCGAGAACCAGTCGGTCGTTGCCGTCCAGCAGGTCGATGCTGCCCGACAGCACGGCCGAGCCGATCGTGACCGTATCGTTGTCGCTGTTGGCGACCAAGGTTTCGACGTTCAGCACGGTAAGTGTGTTGGCCGTGGTGTCGAGGATCAGCCGGTCCGCACCGGCCCCCAGATCGACCGTGGCGCCTGTCTGGCCGCCAACCAGTGCGACCGTATCCGCACCCGTACCGCCGGCGATGGTTTCAATATTGGAAACGGTCAGCGTGTTGGCGAAGTTGCCAAGAACGAGACGATCGTTGCCGGTCGAAAGGTCGATCGTGCCGTTGGACGCCGCCGAACCCAATGTGACCGTATCGGCAAGCGTCCCGCCGGTGATCGTTTCGACGTTCGTGGCCGTAGCCGTATTGGCAAAGTTGCCGAGCGCAAGCGCGTCGTTGCCCGCCCCCAAATCGATCCGGCCCGAACTTATTCCGGCCCCGAGCGTTACCGTATCGTCGGATGTGCCGCCGACCAACGTTTCGATATTGCTTGCCGTCAGCGCATTCGCGAAATCGCCTAGCACGAGGCGGTCGTTACCCGCCCCCAAATCCACACTGGTGCCCGATTGGCTATCGGCCAGCGTGACCGTGTCGGCGCCGCTGCTGCCGATCAGTGTTTCAACATTTACGACCGCGACGGTATTGGCAAATGTGCCGCCCGACAGCACGAGGCGATCGTTGCCTGCCAGCAGGTCGATCGTACCCGAGGTGACAGCCGTACCGAACGTGACAGTGTCGTCGTCGCTGTTAGCAACCAAAGTCTCGACGTTCAGTACCGTGACCGTGTTCGCCGCAGCGTCGAGAACCACGCGGTCAGTACCGGCTCCCAAATCCAAGGTGATGCCCGCTTGGCTGCCGACGAGCGCGATCGTATCCGCCCCGGCGGTACCGATCAGCGTTTCGACATTCGCGACCGAAACCGTGTTGCCGGAGGTGCCGCCCAGCACAAGGCGATCGTTGCCGGCCAAAAGATCGACCGAGCCGTCCGTCAGAGCGCTGCCCAGCGTAACCGCGTCGGCAAGCGTTCCGCCCGTCAGCGTCTCGACATTTGCAAGCGACAGCGTGTTGGCAAAATCGCCCAGGACGAGCGCGTCGCTGCCGGCACCGAGATCGATCGAAGCCGCATTCAGCGCCGCCGCGATCGTGATCGTGTCGCTATCCGTGCCGCCGACCAATGTCTCGACATTGGCCACCGCCGCTGTGTTGGCAAAGTTGCCGAGCGCCAGACGGTCGTTGCCCGCCAGCAGATCGACGGTACCGGATACGACAGCCGTGCCGAACGTGATCGTATCCGCACGCGTGCCGGCGACGAGGGTTTCCACGTTGAAGAGCGTCGCCGTATTGTTGAATTGGCCCAGCACCAGACGGTCGTTGCCGTCGAGCAGATCGATCGTGCCGGACGTGACGGCGTTACCGATCGTGATCGTATCGTCGTCGGCGTTGGCGACGAGCGTTTCGACGTTCACCACCGTCAGCGTGTTGGGAGCCGCATCGAGGACGAGGCGGTCGAGGCCTGCGCCCAAATCGACCGTGCCGCCGGTCTGGCTGCCGACCAGCACGACCGTATCGGCGGCGGCGCTCCCGATCAGCGTTTCGACGTTCGAGACGGTAATTGTGTTGCCGGCACTGCCGCCGAGAATCAGTCGATCGTTCCCGTCCGAAAGATCGATGGAGCCGCTCGTCGTTGCGGTGCTCAGTGTCACCGTGTCGGCAAGCGAGCCGCCCGTCAGCGTCTCGACGTTCCCGACCGTCAGCGAATTCGCGAAACCGCCGAGAACGAGCGCGTCATTGGCCGCCCCGAGATCCACGACGCCGGAAGCCATCGCCGTCGTGATCGTCACGGTATCCGCACCCGTACCGCCCATGAGGGTTTCGGCATTGGCCACGGTGAGTTCGTTGGCAAAATTGCCCAACACGAGGCGGTCGTTGCCGGCAAGCATGTCGATGCTGCCCGACGCGATCGCTGTGCCCAGCGTGATCGTGTCTGCGCGGGTCCCTCCGAGCAGCGTTTCGACGTTGCGGACCGTCAGCGTATTGTTGAAATTGCCCAGAACGAGTTGGTCGTTGCCGTCGAGAAGATCGAGGGTTCCGGCCGTCACGGCAGTACCGACCGTGATGGTGTCGTTGTCGCTACCGGCGACCAACGTTTCGACGTTCAGGACCGTGACCGTGTTCGCCGCGTCATCGAGGATCAGCCGGTCAGCACCTGCCGCCAGATCGACGGTGACGCCCGATTGGCTGCCAACCAGCGTAACCGTATCGGCACCGGTACCGCCGATTATCGTGTCGGCAACGGAATAGCTATAGGTGCCACCGGAATTTCCAAGCGATATCGGCATTGTCCACCTAATTGGCTAAGTCGTCTTCTGACAACAAGAAAAACTTATAGCACCTCTAAGATGGTTAAAGAAAAGGCTTTTTGCGGGCCGAATCGGTGCGTGCGACCCCGCTGAAAGCGGGATCCTCGGGGCGGCCGAACTGCCAATGAATTCAAATGCGCGCGGGCAAGCGCGTCATGCCGAAAAGAGCGCGCGATCAGCGGGCTGCGAGATCGCGTGCACCGGCCAAAGCCGCATCTTCCGCACGGATGCGCACGAAGTGGGCGGCGGCGTTCAGCGCCGTAAAGGCGGCTGCATAGACCGGCATGCCGAGACAAAGCGGCAGCACGGCAATCTCGCCCACGACAACCGCATAGTTGGGGTGCGACATGAAGCGATACGGCCCGCGCCGCACGAGCGGCGCATTCGGCAGCACCACGATGCGCGTCGTCCAGCGGCGCCCGAGGGTCGCGATCGTCCAAACGCGCAAAACCTGGATTGCGAGAAAAACCGCCAGCCAGCCGTTCTCGACCGGGCTGTCCCATCCGCCGATCCAGAGCCCGCCAAGCCATGCCGCATGCAGGGCCACGATCAGCGGATAGTGGCCTGCACCGAACTCGACGGCGCCTTGCGCCATCAGCGCCGCAGTGTTGCGCCGGGCATACCACAGCTCGGCCAGACGTTCGGCGGTTACGAAGGCCAAAAGCAGTGCCGCCGGGATCATGCCGCGTCTTTAAGCGAAACGCAGCTTGCCGAAAAGCCAGGTCCCATCGCCGTCAGCAACGTGCGCGGCGCCAGCCCGCTGCGCACGACACGCTCGAGCACGAAGAGTGCTGTCGGCGCCGACATGTTGCCGAAATCGGCCAGCACGGCGCGTTCGTGGTCGAGCGAACCCTGCTCCAGCGCAAAGGCGCGCTCGAGAGCCGCCACCACTTTGGTGCCGCCCGGATGGAAGACGAGCCGGTCGAAATCGGCAAATTCCAAATCCGCGCGCGCGAGAATGCCCGCAACGGCCGGGCGCATATGCGCCTCGGCAAAGGGCGGAATGGCGCGGTCGAAGATCACGCCGAAGCCTTGCGGATCGATCGACCAGCCCATGACGTCGATCGTTGCGGGCCAAAGATGCTGGCCGCTCATCTCGAGGGCGGCAATGCCTGCACCGTCCGTGCGCAGCACACAGGCAGCCGCGCCGTCGCCGAACAAGGCGGTCGCGACAATGTTGGCTTTGGTCAATTTGTCGAGGCGAAAGGCAAGCGTGCAAAGCTCGATCACGACCAGCAGTACGACACTGCCGGGGCGCGCGACGGCAAGCCTTGCTGCGAGCGCAAGCCCACTGACGCCGCCGGCACAGCCAAGCCCGAACACGGGCACGCGTTCCACGTCGGCGCGAAAGCCCATGCGTCCGGCAGCGTGCGCCTCGAGGCTCGGCGTCGCAATGCCCGTCGAGGACACAGTGACGATCGTGTCGACCGCCGACGGCGCGAGACCGGCTTCGTCCAAAGCCCGCGTCGCAGCATCTACGAAGAGCGCCAACGCGCCGTCGAGAAAAGCTTCGGTACGTTCCGGCCATCCCAAGGGCTGGAAATACCAGTCGATCGGCCTCACAGCATAGCGACTGCGGATGCCGGAACTCTCGAACACGCGCGCCAGGCGCTCGTAGTCGCCGACACGTCCGGCAAATCCGCGATGCGCGGCCTCTGCGACGTCGCATTGCTCGATTTTGTGCGGCGGCACGGCCGTCGCGAGCGAGACGAGTTGGGCTGTCGGCGGCATGTTGCGTCCTGTCGGTCGTCGCTGGTTGCAGATGCACGCAGCAATGCGGCAAGCAGGAAACGCTTGCCGCATTGTCGCCGTGCTTGGCGATTACATCCAGTAGCCGGGCGCGCTGTAGTACTTATCGACCTTGCGGCCGTACTCGGCGGTCCACTCGAAATTGCCGTCGCTGTCGTAGTTAGGGGCCGCTTCCAGAATCTTCTTATCGATATCCACCACGTAACCACCCAGTTTGGTGTCGTAGGCAAGCGTCGCCCACGGCATGGGATGGTGCTTCTCGTTCATGCCGAGAAAGCCGCCGAATGAAAGAACGGCGTAAATGGCGCGGCCGCTCGTGCGGTCGATCAGAATGTCGTCGACCGTGCCGAGCTTTTCGCCTTTGCGGTTGAAAACCTTGGCGTCCTTGACCTTGTCGGCGGCGATAAGCGAAGCGACTGTACCCGTATTGCTGTTCATCATCGGCAAACTCCTTGATGTCGATTGGGGGTGGATCGAAACGATCTGCATCGCAATATGTCGAGCCGTACCGGCAGCCCCTGCCGCTGCAGATCGACGCAATGTAGGTGCGGCTTGCTTTGCAGCGGTAGTTTCGGGAACTACGCAGGGCCACTTAGCGCGGATGCCACGCTCTCCCCATATTTAAGCCGCGATTGGCGCCTTCAATCGTGTCGATATATCCGGCAAGCCCGCAAACTGCCACAACGCCCGGGGGCCAACATGCGCAGTACGACCGTTGCCAAGGCCTTTCCTATCGTCTGTGTCGGCGGATCTGCCGGCGGCCTCGATGCGTATGTCCGGCTGCTGTCGCAGCTGCCGGCGGATATGGGGGTGGCGGTCGTCATCGTGAACCATATGCGGCAGGTCGCGACATTGCTGCACCAGATCCTGCCGAAACACACCGCAATGCCGGTCATGCTCATTGCAGACGGCATGCCGATCCGCGTCGACTGCGTGTTCATCATTCCGGAACGTACCGATCTCCATGTCCACAACGGCCGGTTCCGTCTCGCGGCTATATCCAAACCGCGCGGTTGGCCGGATGTGATCACCGTGTTTTTGCGCTCGCTCGCGCGGAACTGGAAAGGACCGCTCGTCGCCGTCATCGTTTCGGGCCTCGACGGCGACGGGGCGGCCGCCTTGCGCGGAATCAAAGCTGTCGGCGGCATCACAATCGCGCAAGACCCGATATCGGCCAAACAGCCAGACATGCCGATATCGGCAATCGGCACGGGCTTCATAGATTTCATCCTGACGCCCGAGAAGATCGGGCAAACGATCGCGGCACTCGCGCACGAAAAAAGCGCGCTCCGCGCCAAGCAGCTGCGTGCCGCCGCGTTCGCTTGAGTGAGGCCCGGCGCCTGTTCGGCGACGCCGACAGAGGCAGAGCGTCTATATCTTGAGCAGAATCCGATTGAGGAACTCGCGCGCGCGCTCGGTCTTAGGCGACCCGAAAAAATCCTCGACACCGCTCTGCTCGACGATGCGGCCCTTGTCCATGAAGACGATTTCGTCGGCGACTTCACGCGCAAATCCCATCTCGTGGGTTACGACCAGCATCGTCATGCCGTCGCGCGCAAGATCGCGCATGACCTTCAGCACTTCGCCGATCATCTCTGGGTCAAGTGCCGACGTTGGTTCGTCAAACATCATGACCTTCGGCTCGAGCGCGAGCGCCCGCGCGATCGCCGCTCGCTGCTGCTGACCGCCGGACAGGCGCGCGGGGTACTTGTCCGCCTGGTCGAGAATCCCGACCCGGTCGAGATAGTGGCGCGCTTTCGCCTCCGCCTCGCGACGCGACAGACCCTTGGCCTTCATTGGCGCCAGAACCACGTTGTCGAGCACGGACAGATGTGGATAGAGCTCAAAATGCTGGAAGACCATGCCCACATCGAGCCGCAGCTTCGGCAGGTTCTTGCAGGTCCGCACACCAATACTGTCTACGAACACCTCGCCGCCTTGGAACGGCTCGAGACCATTCACGCAGCGCAGCAGCGTACTCTTGCCAGAGCCGCTCGGCCCGCAAATCACGATCCGGCTGCCGATATTCACGTCGAGCGACACGTTGTCGAGTGCTCGAAAAGCACCGTAGTCCAGACAGACTTCCCGTATCGCGACGATCGGTAGGGTCATTCTATGCCTGCTTTTCGAAATGCCTGGAGAGGAGCGAGCCCGCGTAGCACACCGCGAAGTATGCGAGTGCCGCAAAGCTGTAGAGTTCGACGGGGCGAACGGTGCGTTCTGCAATCATCGACGTCGTATGCATAAGTTCGTGGTAGCCGATCACATAGGCTACCGTCGTTCCTTGGAACACCACGATGCATTGGGTGGTCAGTGCGGGCCGCATCGCGCGGATGGCTTGGGGCAACACGATGTAGCGCATCGTCTGCGCGTAGCTGAGCCCCGAAGACAGGCCCGCCTGGACTTGGCGCGTGCCAACCGACTGGACGCCGGCACGCACGATTTCGCCGAAATAGGCCGCGAAAAATACGACGAACGCGACGATGACGGAAGCGCCGTCGTCGATCGAACGGCCGACGATCAGCGGAACCGAAAAATAGAACCAGAACAGGATCAGCACGAGCGGATTGCTGCGCAGCGTATGCACGAAACCAGCGCAGACGGTGCTGAGCCAACGCCGCCGACTGAGTCGCCCGATCGCGATCAAGCAGCCGATCGGAAAGCTGAGTACGATCACCACGGCGGCAAGCTGCAGGCTCGTGCCTAAGCCGCGCATCAGAAGCGGAAAATTGGCGCTGACGACGTTCCAATCCATTCAGGCGTCGCTCTTTTCGCGTTTGATGAGGCCTGGGATGTAGGCGCGCCGCTCGACCCACCCCATGAGAACGATGACCGCGATCGTGGTGCAGACATAGGTCGCCGACGCCACCGTATACGCCTCGATGCCCTTGAACGACCACGCTTCGATTTTGCGCGCCACGCTCGAAATCTCGGCGACGCCGATCGTCAACGCAAGTGCCGTGTTCTTGAAGATGGTTAGAAACTCCGACGTGATCGCCGGAATAATGATCCGAACGGCATACGGAACGATCACGTACCGGTACATCTGGAACGGCGTCAGCCCCGTCGACAGTGCAGCTTTGAACTGCCCCGGCGGAATGGCGAGGATGGCCGAGCGAATCTGCTCGGCGACGCGCGCGGCCGTGAACAACGACAGGCCGATCACGGCCGTCCAATAGGGCGCTTCGTCGAGCCGGTTCCAATAGAGCTGCAAATGCTTGGGCAGAAATTCCGGAAAAACATAAAGCCACAAAAAGAGCTGCAGCAAGAGAGGCACGTTGCGGAAAACTTCGACATAGAAGGTGCCCGCAAACCGCAAGGCACGCGACGGCGTGTTGCGCATCACGCCGACGGCGATGCCGATCCCAAGCGCCAGGAACCAGGAGAGCAAGGCAAGATGGAGGGTGGTGAAGATGGCATCGACGATCCAAGTGAAGTAAGGCTGTTCGAGCAGCATCCCCCATCTGAATTCGTAGCGCATCGCCTAGCGCAGCTTTCGCAGAAAGCGGCGCATCTGCGCAAGGCCGGCTTCGATCTCGGACACCGAGGCATTGAAGACGAACCGCATATGCCCTTCGCCGTTCCGCCCGAACACGCTGCCCGCAATGCCCGAAACGCGCGCCTGCTCGAACATCGCCGCACGCAGTGCCGCCGACTTCATGCGATATCCCTTGAACGACGGAAAGGCAAAATAGGCCCCCTCCGCCCGATGGCAGGAAACGCCCGGCAGATCGTTGAGTCCGTCGACGAGTGCGTCGCGCTGGCGCTGGTAGTTGTCGAGCATCTTCGCGAGCGGAATATCGCCCTGCACGCGGTCGCGCATCAGCGCCGCAGCCGTACCCGCCTGCGCAAACGAAGTCACGCACGTGATCGTGTGCGAAGAGATCATTTGGATCTTTTCGCTGAGCGCTGCGGATGCAACGATCCAGCCCACGCGCCAGCCGAACATGTTGTAGATCTTGCTGGCCGTCTGCACCGTGATGGTGCGCACATACATACCGGGCAACGACGCAAGGCTCACATGCCTGCGCCCGTCGTACATGAAGCGCTCGTAGGCTTCGTCCATCAAAACAATCAGATCGTGCTTGCGCGCGACGCGCGCCACCATCTCGAGGTCGGCGCGGTCGAGCACGCGTCCGGTCGGATTGTGCGGATTGCAAAGGATCAGAATTCGCGACTTCGGCGTGATCCGCTTCGTCAACGCGGCTTCGGTGAGCTTGAAGCCGTCCTTCTCGTGGATCGGAACCGGAACAGGCGTGGCCCCCGACAGCCGCACCATCGGCTCAAAGCTGAGCCAGCCCGGATCTTCGAGCAACACCTCGTCGCCGCGATCGACGAGCGCAAACAGGGCCGACAGAATCGCCTGCTTGCCCCCGACCGTCACGGTGACGTCCGTTTCGGGATCGACCGACATTGCGTTTTCGCGCGCGAGCTTGTGCACGATGGCTGCGCGCAGCTCCGGAATGCCGCGCGAGTCGGCGTAGAACGAAGCCTGCGCCGACTTCAAATAGGCAACCGCCGCTTTTTTGATGTGCGCAGGCGTATCGGCTTTCGTCCCGAAATCGTGGATGCGAACACCCTCGGCGCGCAGCTCACGAATGCGCCGGATCGAGGCGAGCGACGACGAAAAAGCGATCTTCGCGATCCGCTCTGCAAATTTCTGGCGCACCATCAGCAACTCCTCGCGTGCGGCTCAGGTCCGCGGCGGCAGCCAGGCTTCGATCCCGAAGGGGCACTGGTTGTCGAGCACGACGCGCAGCGCATTCGTCATCGGCAGCGGGAATCCCGCCTTTGGGTTCTTCTCGCCAAACCATTCGTCGTAGAGCTTGTCGAAATCGCCGGTGCTGATCATGTAACAGAGCGCATGGTTGACCGTGCGCGCCCATTTGGAATCGTTCTGCGGAAGAATGATGCCGCTTGGGATGCAGAAGAGTTCCGGCCCGTGCACGGTCCACTCCTCGGGATCCTTGGCCTTGACCTGGAGTGCACGCAACGCGGAATCGAGCGTGATGTGAACGTCCGTACGCCCCTGATCGAGCGCCAGAAACCCGACGGCATGGGTCGGAAAGGTCACAATGCGCGGCGGCGGCACGATCTTGCCGGTCTCGCCCATCTGCGTGAGCACTTTCTGCTCCACACTGCCGTTCGTGACGCCGATGCGCTTGCCACCGAGTTCGGAATAGTCGCGGATCGGCGTGCTCTTGCGGTGGAGCATCTGCACGCAAGTAAGGTTGTTAATCAGCGAGAAATCGACCACGTCTTCGCGCTCGATCGTTTTGCCGGTCGAGCCGAGTACCCAGTCGAGCGTGCCATTCACGATCAGCGGGATGCGCGTTTCCGGCGTCACGCGGCGGAACTCGAGGGCGATCGGCGTCCCCATCTTGCGCTGGATGAGCTGATGGAGTGCGCGGCTGAGTTCGACAGACCAGCCGGCGACTTCGCCCTTTTCGTCAACGTAACCGTAGGGCGGCGTGCCTTCCTGGGCGCCGACGACGAGGCGTTTCTCGCGCAGTACCTTGTCGTATTTGCTTTGGGCCGCCGCATCCGTGCCGAAGGCCGCCAAGGCCACAAGGCTTGCAAGGACGGCGCAGACTGCGGAAACAGCGGGTCGAAACATCATGTTTGCTCTCCCATGCGAACCGTTTTCGTCCGCGCATCGCAGCGCGAGGCGGCGCTCGAATGCGCCTATGACGCGAGAATTAGGACGCACGCGCGGATAACCGTCCAATCCCGTGTTTGGATCATATCGATAATGAATTTTTATAGCACCTGCGGCACACTGACGCCGAAACGGATTCGCCGCGGTTGAGGTTTTGGGTCGCATGCTGGATCTTCGCAATCTCGAAACGTTCCTTTGGGTGTCGCGGCTGGGCGGTTTTCGCGCGGCGGCAGAAAGGCTTAACACGACGCAGCCCGCGATATCCGCCCGCATCGCGATACTCGAACGGGATCTAGGCGCGCGCTTGTTCGACCGCCGCGCCCGGCGAGTGGTGCTCACGGCCAAAGGCAGCGAACTCGTCGATTACGTCGAAAAGATGCTGCAGCTTCGCGCGGACATGCTGGGCGCGATCGGCGACCCCGCTTCGTTGCGCGGCAGCCTCCGGCTCGGCGTGCCGGAAACCATCGTGCATACTTGGCTTGCCGAACTCGTCGAACAGATCAGCAGCACCTACCCGTCCGTTACCCTCGACATCGAGGTCGATTCGACGCCTGCCTTGCGTGAGGGCTTGCTTGCCGAGAAGCTCGATCTTGCGTTTCTGCACGGCAAAACCGACGATTCAAGGCTCACTACGGCACCGTTGTGCGCCTATCCGCTTGGCTGGTTTGCTGGACGCAAAGTGACGTTTCCAAAACGCGCGCTGACCTTCAAAGACATCTGCCGCTGGCCGATTGTCACGTTTCGGCGCGAATCAGCCCCCCATGTTGCAATCCGCAAAATGTTGTCCGGCGTCGGAATGGCAGACGCACGCATCTTTGGGAGTTCGTCGATCGCCGGAACGATGCGTATGGCGATCGACGGGATCGGCCCCTGCGTGCTGCCTTACGCGGTCGTTCGCCACGAAGTGGCTGCGGGCAAGCTCCGCCAACTCGACGTGCCCTATTCTGTTCCGCCGATCGAGTTTTTCGTGAGCTACGCTGCCAAAGGCGGCAATCGATTGGCGGCGTCCGTCGCGGAGGTCGCGACGGCGATCGCCGAACGCCACCTCGACACCCGCCGCCGCGATGCGCGAGCACGCCCATCAAAAGTTTCTATCGGTCGAATTCAAAAGAAAAATTAGACCGCCGCCGCGCATCGCGCTGATATCGCAGCCTCGACGCGCGGGGCAACAAACGATGCAGATTGAATCGACGGCGGTATTCCGGCTGGGTATCGACATCGGCGGCACCTTCACCGACATCGTCGCGACGGATGCCGCAGGCCGCGTGCTTACGAAGAAGGTTTCGTCCACGCCGCGCGACTACGGCCTCGGTATATCCGTAGGCGTCGGCGAGCTGATGCGCGACTATGGCATTCGCCCCGAGCAGATCATCGAGGTCGTGCATGCGACGACGGTTGCGACCAACGCCGTGCTAGAAGGCAAAGGGGCGGCCACAGCCCTCATCACGACCGAAGGCTTCCGCGACGTGCTCGAATTCCGTCGCGTGCGCGTGCCGGAGCTCTACAATCTCGACTACGTCAAACCCAAACCGCTTGTACCGCGACGGCTTCGCTTCGAAGTGCGCGAACGCTTGGGACCGCTCGGCGAAGTGCGCATTCCGCTGGCCGACGAAACGGCGGTGGAAGCCGCACAGCGCATCGCGGCTGCAGGTGCCAGATCCGTTGCGATCTGCCTTCTGCACGCCTACGCAAACGGCGCCCACGAACGGCGCGTGCGCGACATTGCCAAGGAAATTCTCGGCCCCGAAATCTTCCTCACCTGCTCGCACGAGATTCTGCCTGAAATCCGCGAATACGAACGAACCAGCACGACGGTCGTGAACGCGTTTCTGGGTCCAGTCATGGACTCGTATCTGCGCGGCCTTCGAGACAGGCTCTTCGCCCTCGACATACGATGCCCGCTTCATGTGCTGACATCCGGCGGCGGCCAGATGAGCGTGGCAGCCGCCATGCGCAAACCCGCCTATCTCGTCGAATCCGGCCCTGCGGCCGGCGTCATTGCCGTTGCGCGCATCGCCAAACAAGCGAATCTGCCCAACGTCATCACACTTGACATGGGCGGGACCACCGCAAAGACCGCGATCGTCGAGAACGGCGAGCCGATCAAGACGGCGGAATACGATGTCGGTGCCGGAATAAATCTCTCGAGCAAACTCGTCAAAGGAGCCGGCTATGCGATCAAGCTGCCCTTTATCGACGTGTCGGAAATCGGTGCGGGCGGCGGTAGCCTTATCCATTTCGACAAAGGCGGACTACTGAAGGTCGGCCCCGAAAGTGCGGGATCGGAACCGGGCCCGGTTTGTTATGGGCGCGGCGGCAAACAGGCGACGCTGACCGATGCCCTCCTCGTGCTCGGCTACATCAATCCGCAAGCGCTTGTCGGCGGCAATCTGGCGCTCGATGCGGCGCAGGCATCGGGCGTTTTCGCACGCGACGTTGCCGATCGGCTCGGCCGACCCGCCGCCGAAGCCGCGCACGGCATCCTTGCGGTCTCGGTCGCCAACATGGTGCGGTCGGTCAAATCGGTATCCACCTATCGCGGCCGAGATCCGCGCGGCTACACGCTGGTCGCGTTCGGCGGAAACGGGCCGATCGTCGCCGCGGCGATCGCGCGCGACATCGGCATTCGCCGCATCCTCGTTCCGCCGAGCCCCGGCGTTCTGAGCGCCTTCGGGTTGCTGGTCGCCGAGAACGAATACGAATTCGTCCGCTCCTGCCCAGGCGAACTCGATGCGCTCGACGCGACCGCGCTGAAGGCAAAAATGCTCGAACTCGAGAGGGAAGCGCGCGCGGCCCTTGCCGGCGACGGTTTCGATCCCGCAACCGTCGGCGTGCGCTTCTTCGCCGATCTACGCTATACGGGCCAGGCATTCGAGTTGACGGTTCCGGTCGATCACGGCGCAAGCCCCGACCTTGCGAAGCTTGGCGCGGCTTTCCACGACGAGCATCTGCGCACCTTCGCGCATCATGCGCCCGGCGAAGCCGTCGAAATGGTGAGTTTGCGCATCGTCGCCCGTGTGCCGCGCCCGGCTTTGGCGCACTTCACCCACGCAGCCGATCTTGCAGCGCCGCCTCCACGCACGCGTGACGTCTATTTCGGACCCACGTTCGGCATTTGCACCACACCTGTACTGCGCCGCGCCGAGTTGGGGCAAACCGCGCGCAGCGGGCCGATGATCGTCGAAGAATACGATGCGACCTGCGTGGTGCCGCCCGACTGCAAGGCGCATGTCGACGGCGGCGGCAATCTCGTTCTGGAGATCGGCGCATGAAGACGGCACAAACGATCGACCCGATCACCCTCGAAGTGATCCAGAGTGCGCTTAGCTCCATTGCCGACGAACTGGCGCTCGTGATCATGCGCGCCGCCTACTCGAACATCGTGCGCGATTCGATGGACTATTCGACGGCCGTCTGCGACCACGAAGGGCGCACGGTGGCCCAAGGCCTCACAACGCCCGTCCACCTCGGATCGTTTCCCGACGCGATGCGGAATCTGGCGGAACAGTATGCGGGCCAGATTGCGCCCGGCGATATCTTCATTTTCAACGACCCCTACGGCGCCGGGGGCATGCATCTGCCCGATTTTTACATAATCAAACCGGTCTTCGTCGGCGGCGAACTGGCAGGCTATGTCGCAACGCTCGCGCACCAATGCGACATCGGCGGCATTGCACCCGGCGGTATGGCCGTGTTCGCCAAAGAGATCTACCAGGAGGGGCTTCGCATCCCGATCCTGAAGCTTTTCGAAGCGGGCAAACCCAACAACGCGATCTTCCGCCTGATCGAAAAAAATACACGCCTGCCGAAATTCGTGATGGGCGACGTACGCGCCCAGATCGCCGCCTGCAACAACGGCGAAAAAGCGCTCTTGGAACTCATCGGCCGCTACGGCCTTGCCGACTATCGCCGCTATACCGAGGAACTGCACAACTACGCCGAACGCCTGATCCGCGCCGAGATCGCCGCCCTGCCCGACGGCTGCTACCATTTCGAGGACTATCTCGACGGTCTCGGCGAGCACCCGGAGCGGATCAAATTTCACGCCGCACTGACCATCGCCGGCGACACGGTCCACATCGACTGGACCGGCACGTCGGCGCAGGTTGCAGCGGCGATCAACGGGCCGATGCCGACGACGAATGCAATGTGCTATCTCGCAGTGCGATGCGCGTTAGGCGCAGCAATACCCAATTGCGAAGGCTACATGCGCGCGATCAAGGTGACGGCACCACTCGGCTCGATCGTAAATCCACGCGAACCCGCCGCCTGCGGCGCGCGCGGTATCATCTGCTTTCGCATGTTCGACACGCTGCTGGGCGCCTTCGCCCAGATTTTGCCGGGCCGCATTCCGGCCGCCAACGAAGGCGGCTCGTCGGCCCCGCATATCGCAGGACGGCACAACAACAAGCCGTTCATCGTGTCCGGCGGTTTGATGGGATGCTGGGGCGGGAGCGCCCAGCGCGACGGACAGGAAGGCATTTCGAATCCCGGCGCCAATCTCGGCAATACACCTATCGAGATGCTGGAGGCGCGCCATCCTGTCGAGATCACGCACTATTCGTTCGTCGAAAACTCGGGCGGGCCCGGTCGCCATCGCGGCGGGGCAGCCTTGTCGCGCGGCTATAGGCTGCTCGCGGAGGACGCCGTGCTGATCATGCGCTCCGACCGCCGCGCCGTTCCGCCTTACGGTCTCGACGGCGGGCTTCCAGGCACGCCGTCCTGGAACATCATCAATCCCGGTCCCGGCCAACGCATCCTTCCGGCTTGCCCGATGGAAGGTGTGGCGATGAATAAGGGCGACGTGTTCGTCCATATCCAAGCCGGTGCCGGCGGCTTCGGCGACCCGGCCGAACGCGATCCAGCTGCGGTACATGCCGACGTTCTGAACGGCTTGATCACCGCGTCCTACGCGGCCGACGTCTACGGCGTGGTCGTCGTACCCGACGGGATCGACCATACCGCAACCGCAAAACGCCGATCGTCGCTTGCCGCAGCGGACATCAAGTCGAGCTATCTCCGGCACTTTCTCGGATCGTCGGGCCTCAGTACCTAAACGCCAATCGATATCACAAACCCGATAGGCTACATCGCCTGCCATCACCGCACCTGACGCAGGCGCACACATTGCCGCAGTGGATGTCGGTGAAGACTTTTGGCGCGCGCCTTCGCGATTCGAAAACCGACATTGCGATCTGAAATATGAGACGTTGCGCGCCCAGAGCGACGTCACCGAGACTTTGTAGCGGCCTACGCGCGGCCGCTTGCCCCCGGTAAGACTTGCATCAATCGCGCGCGTTTGGCTTGGAACTGCGCCGAGTGGAAAACCAAAGGGTTTTGGCATGCGGAAGGCAGCGCGCCGTCGACGAATGCGGCAAGTTCGCGCGCGACCGCAGCAAGAACATCGGCGCGCAGTTCGTAGGTGTCGCAAATCGCGTGCGGCGACAGCACGACATTGTCGAGACGCGCAAGAGCGTCTTCGGCCACGAGAGGCTGAGGATCGAACACGTCGAGGCCGGCCGCGGCAATACGGCGTTCGCCCAGCACTTGCGCAAGTGCTTGTTGATCGACGATCGGCCCACGACCGACATTGACGAGAACACTGTCGCGCCGCATTAGCCCGAGTTCGCGCGCGCCGAACATGCCGCGCGTCTCGTCCGTCAGCGGTGCGCAGATCGCAACGAAATGGCTCTCCTGCAGCAGGCGATCGAGCTCGGCTGCTTCGGCGCCCATACGCTTCGCGCGGTCTTGCGTCAGGCGCGGCGAATAGGCAAGGCAGCGCATGCCGAAAGGAGCCACGAGGCGCACAAGTTCAGCGCCAATGCGGCCCGGTCCGATCACGCCGAGCGTCTTGCCGTAGATTTCGCGGCCGCGATGGTACTGGCGGTCGTCCCAACGGCCCTCGCGCGTCAGCCGGTCCATGGCAACGACGTGACGCGAGGCGGCAAGCATCAACGCCAGCGCCCCAGCGGCTGTCCCTTGCGTCAACGCATCGGGAACGTTGAACAGGAGAATGCCATGGCGGGTGAGCGCTTCGACGTCGATCTTGTCGATACCCACACCTGCGCGCGCGACCACCGTCAATGTCGCAGCCGCAGGTGCAACCGATGCTTCGGGCAGGTACTGGCCGAGCATCAACAACACGTCTGCGTTCGCAAGGGCTAAGGCCGGAACGGCCTCTGTCTGGGGGGCTGCGGGCAACAGCGACAGATCGAACCGGCCCGCGTCGAACACGCCGAAGCCGAGATCGAGCGGCGCATCGCGGCCGATCGTGTGCAGATAGTCGCCGCTCGCAACAATGCGCAATGCGCGACGCATTGCCAACTCAGAACCGGGTCGCCCAGCCGCTGCGGAACAGCGGCAGGAAAGCGTCGCGGTCGAACGGATGAGCGAGCGCCACCTCTGGCCGGAACTCGCCGACGCCGAGGCCCGGCCGCTCAGGGATGTCGTAATGCCCGTCCACCGGTCGGGGCGCCTGGTCGAGCAGATCGAAACGCATCGGCACGTCGTATTCGCAGAAACTCTCCTGCATCACAATATTCGACGTACACGCATCGAGCTGGATTGCGGCCGCAGTCGCGACGGGTCCGAACGGATTGTGAAACGAAACCGGGATATAGGCCGCATCCGCGATCGCGGCGATCTTTTTGCCTTCGAGAATACCGCCGACATGAATGAGGTCGGGCTGCAGCACGTCGATCTCGTTGCTGGCGAGCAGCGACTGCAGCAGATAGCGGCTGGTGCAGCGCTCGCCGGTTGCCAGACGCTGCGGGATGGCACGCCCGACGGCGGCCAACGCGCCGTGATTTTCCGGGTCGACCGGCTCTTCCATCCAATAGAGCCCGAACGGTTCGAGCTTGCGGCACACGTCGATCGCAGCGCCCACGCTGAAGCGCCCGTGGGCATCGATCAGCATATCGACGTCGGGCCCGACGCCCTGGCGCACGGCAGCCACGAGATCGAGCGCCTTGCGGATCTCAGCGGCGGAAGGATCGCGCCCGCTGTCGCCGAACGGATCGAATTTAAGGCCGCGATATCCCTTCGCCGCGACGGCAGCGGCGGCTTTCTCCATCTCGGCCGGAGTGCTCGCCTGGCCGTACCAAGCGTTGGCGTATGCCGGGAGACGTTCGTACATGCGCCCGCCGAGCAAATCGTAGATCGGCCGGTCGAGTGCTTTTCCGACAATGTCCCACATCGCCGTCTCGATAGCGGCAATGGCACTGTTGAGGATGGGACCGTGCATGAATTCATTACGCTGAATGTCGGTGGACAACCGTTCAATGGAAAACGCCGAAGCGCCAATCGCGTAGCGGTGCGCAAGCTGATCGATGGCTGCCGCAACGGCCTGCGGCTGGTATTCGAGCGACCCCTCCCCGACCCCGCAGATCCCGTCGTCGGTCTCGACATGGGCAAAGACGCAGTTGCGCCACCGCATGCCCACGACGTAGCTGGTGATACGCACAATGCGGCAGGCGCGCCGCGTGGCGGGCGTCTCGAGATTCAACCCCGCAGCCATCGCGGCAGCCCCGTCGATAGGATCGGAAAGAATACGAGCACCAGGATGAGGCCGATTTGGGCGTAGAAGAACCAGCGCAGCTCATGCCACAGCTGACGCAGCGTGATGTTGCCGATCTTGCAGGCCACGAACAGACAGATGCCGACCGGCGGCGAAATGAGGCCGAGGGTGCAGCTGACGATCATGACAATCGAGAAATGAATGTCGTCGATGCCCATCTCGCGCGACACGGGCAGCAGAAAAGGTGCGAGCAGCAGCAGCGCCGGGCCTGCGTCGAGGGCGAGACCGATCAATAGAAACGATACGACGCAGGCGATCAGGAAAAGCTGCGGCTGACCTGCAAAGGCTTTGGCAAGTCCCGCCGTCCATTCGCCGATCCCGGCCATGATCAACACATAGTTGACGATCTCGACGGTTGCGATCAGCAAAAACAGCGTGGCCGTCAGCCGGGCCGCATTGCGCATTGCCTCCATCGTCGAGGCGAAATCGAGGCTGCGGAACACGAACACCCCGAGGAACATCGCGTAGATGACGGCGATGCCGCCCGCCTCGGTCGGCGTGAACGCGCCGGACAGCGTGCCGACCACGATGAAGGCGGGCAGGCTCATCACAAGCGAGCCGTCACGCGCGAGGCGCGGCAAGTCCGAACGCTTGATCTCGACATTCGATATCGGCAGGCCACCCTTTAGGCCGCGCACGAAAACCACGAGACCGCACGCAACGCCCAACAGCAGCCCCGGCACGATGCCGGCCAAGAATAGATTGAGCACCGAGATGTCGGCGACGGCCGCGTACAACACCATAATCACCGACGGCGGAATGATCGGCCCGATCACCGAGGCGGCTGTAACGACAGCGGCGGCGAAAGCTTTGCTGTAACCCTCGCGCGGCATCGAGTTGATGAATATTTGACCAAGGGCCGCGATGTCGGCGACGGCGGTACCGGAAATGCCCGAAAACAACACGGCCGCGAAGATCGCGGCGTAGGCAGTACCGCCGCGCACGCGTCCGACCAGAGCGCGCGAGAGATCGATGAGACGCGCCGAAATGCCACCGCGATTCATGATCTCGCCGGCGAGGATGTAGAAGGGTGCCGCCAGCAGCACGAAACTGTCGAGGCCCGCGAACATTCTCGACGCGATGTTGAGAAGCGAGGAACTGTCGAGGAGAAGAGCCACGACCGACGCAAGACCGAACGCGAACGCGACCGGCATGCCAGCGAACAGAAGAACGGTCAACGTCACCAGAATAGGCGTCATGCGCGGCGCCTCGACAGCAGGCAATCGGCAGCTTTAGTTACGTGAACGATCGTCAGAAGAATGCCGCCGAGTGCAATGGCGCCGTACACGTAGATCATCGGCACGCCGCTGGTGGGTGCGGTCTGCGTGCCGTTGAGCGTGCAATAGATCCAGCCCTGCCAAGCCAGAACCACGGCAAAGGCCGTGTTAAGCACATGCAGAAAAAAGCGATGCGCCGATTGGAAAATAGCGCCGCCGAATTTGGCGAACAGATTCATGTCGAGATGCTCGTCGTGCCAGCTTGCTGCGGTGGAACCGAGAAACGTGATCCAAATCGCAAGATACCGGATCGATTCTTCGCTCCAGGAAATCGAATCGTTCATGACGTAGCGCATGAACACGCTTGCGCCGTTGACGACAACGAGCGCCAGCAACAGCCAACCCGTGACGTGGTCGCAGAGTGCCGCCAGCTTTCCCACTGCGTTGCGCAGCATGTCCATGCGGTTCGCCTTTCGCATGGCGGCCGAGCCCCTTGGGAGCCCGGCCGCCGCAGCGTTCGGTTCAGAAGTTATAGACGCGCTTCTTGGTCTCCTCGACCGCGACGAGAAGGCGGTCGATTAGCTCCTTGTTGGTCTGGGACGCGATGAACTCGATGACTGCAGGTTGGCTCGTTTTGCGGAAGGCTTCCTTCTCCGACGGCGAGTTGACATAGACGCGCACGCCCGCCTGGCGGATCTTTTCGATGCCCTGCAGGTTGTCCATTGCCTTGCGCGAGTTGGCCACTTCCGTATGCATGCGCGCGCCGTCGATCAGGATCTGCTTGTTGTCTTCGGAAAGGCTGTTGAAGACACGGTCGTTGATGACGACCAGATGCATGCCGAAGATATGTTCGTTGACGCTCATGAATTTCTGGACTTCGTAGAGCTTGCCGTCCCACACCGTCGAGGCGGCGTTTTCCTGGCCGTCGACGACATTCTGCTTCAGCGCAGGGATGAGTTCCGGGAACGAAATCGGCGTTGCCGAAGCGCCGAAGGCGCGCATGAAGTTGACGTAGACCTGGCTTTGCATCGTGCGCATCTTGAGGCCCCTGAGGTCGTCGGGGTTCTTGATTTCGCGCACGTTGTTGGTGAGGTTGCGAAAGCCGTTTTCGGAAAGCGTCAGGGTACGAATGCCGGTCGACTTGCGCATGTCTTCCGTCATTTCGCGCATGAACGGACCTTGCATGAACTCCCAAGCGACAGGCGACGACGGGAAGAGATAGGGAATCTGGAAGACCTGCATCGGCTTGTGGAACGAGCCGAGGACCGAATCGTCGGTCAGCGCCATTTCAAGAGTGCCGTTCTTGACCTGCTCGGTCACCTGCAGGCTGCCGCCGAGCGTGTTGAAAAACAGGCGGATTTCGAGTTGCCCCTTGCTCTTGAACTCGACGTATTCTTTCAGCGCTTTCATGCCGAGGATTTCGCCGCCCTGGCTGTCGGGGGCGCCAATGGCAAAGCGTAGCGTCGTTTTCTGCTGGGCGTCGGCACCGTGGGCGAGGCCGACGGCAAAGAGTGCTGCGAGCGCAAGCGTTGTCGTTTTCATGGCGTTTCTCCTCTGCGGGTTCCGGCTTTGGCAGCCGTTTTTTGGATATTCGGCGTCTTGAGGTAAGGGGCGTTGACGCAGTTTGCACTCGAACCAGTCTCGAGATGGGAAAGAACCGTCTCGAGCGAGAACGAGCGCATATCGACGAGCGAGGCAGGACTGTAGAAGGCAGCATGCGGACTGAGGGTGAGACGGCCGTCGAGCCAGGCTTCGCGCGCGGTCCATGCACGGATCAATCGGCTCGCCGGGTCGGCAGGTTCGACCGGCAAAACGTCGAGCCCGGCAGCGGCAATGCGGCCGCTGCGCAATGCATCGTAAAGCGCATCGAGATCGACGATAGCGCCGCGCGCTGTATTGACGAGGACGAGGCCTTTCTTGGCGCGCGCGAGCGCGGCTTTGCCGATCAATCCGACCGTCTCGGGCGAGGCAGGTGCATGTACGCTGACGACGTCGCTTGTGGCCATCAAATCGCCGAGCGTCTTGGTGCGGCGTGCACCCACCGAGATCTCGATACCGGCAGATGCAAACGGATCGTAGAACGCGATGTCCATCCCGAAGCTGCGCGCGCGCAAGGCAGCCGCGAGCCCGATGCGACCGAGCCCGACGACGCCGAACGTAGCGCCGCGCAACCGCCGCACGACGGGTGCTTTGGCGTGGTGCCAGTTGGCGACGGGGTCGATGCGCAGCAAGTCGTGATAGCTCGCCGTACCGCGCGTCAATGCCAGCATCAACGCGATCGCGTGGTCGGCCACTTCGGAGGTGCCGTAGTCGGGCACGTTGTAGACCGCCACGCCGCGCTTGCCCCAAGCAGCAATGTCGATGCAATCGAATCCCACACCCGATCGCAGCACGGCGCGCACTTTCAGCCAATCGGCCGGGCGCCCTTCGATCCCGGTTCCGGCTGGGTAGTGGATCACGGCATCCGCACGGCTGCGAATTGCCGCCGGAATCGGCGCTTTTGCGGCCGCACCAACCGGCTGCACGTAGAGTTCGCAGCGCCCGCGCGCCAGCCGCTGTTCGAGCCGGTCGTCGGGATGCGTGAATTGGCTGAGGACGACGAGCATGGCTGCCTCTATCCGATTGCCGAGATGGTTTGGCCCATTTTGACGACGTCGCCTGCGCGCGCGAGATGCGGCCCCATCGTGCCGGCGGCAGGCGCTTCGATTTCGACCACGGCCTTGTCGGTCTCGACTTCCGCGATCACGGCATTGGCTGCAACGGGTTCGCCCGGCTGGACTAGCCAACGCACCAAGCGCCCCTCGCTGACCGTAAGATCGCCGAACGGCATCTTGACCGGCGTGCCGTCGATCTTGGCTTCGGGTGCTGCGGCGACTGCTGGCGGCTTTGTGGTTGCGATCGGACGTTCGACGGGTGCCGCAATGCCGACGGCAATGCGGCCATGGCGACGAATGGGATCGGCGTGCCCGGCGATCGTGCGGCGGATCGCGGCGACGATCGCCTCGGTGCCGACCAGCATCGCGCGTTCGAGAGCGGGCGCAAACGGGTGTGGCACGGGCTCGGTATGCAACCGTGCGACCGGGCCGTCGAGCGAATCGAAAGCGAGTTCGTTGATCGACTGCGCAAGCTCGGCGCCGACGCCGAACATTGCGTAGGCTTCGTCCACGACCAGCAGCCGATGCGTCTTGCGCACGCTCGCGGCGACAGTGTCGACGTCGAGCGGCTGGATCGTGCGCAGATCGACGATTTCGATCGAAATGCCTTCGGCCGCCAAAATCTCGGCGGCTTCAAGTGCGCGATGCACGAGCTGGCCTGCACTCGCAAGCGTGATGTCGCTGCCTTCGCGCGCAATGCGCGCCAAGCCGAACGGCACGTAGTGTTCGCCCTTCGGCACCGGGCCCTTGCTCGCGAACAGCGCCTTGGTTTCGAGCATCAGCACGGGATCGCCGGCATTGAGTGCGGTTTTCATCAACCCTTTGGCATCGGCGGGTGTGGATGGCAGGCACACGATCAAGCCCGGGATATGCGCCCAGGATGGATGGTAGGTACCGCTATGGTGCGGGCCTGCAGAGCGCACGGCGCCGGAGCCAACGCGCACCACCATCGGCGCGTGGACCATGCCGTTCGACATGTAGCGCAGTTTGGCCGCTTGAAGTGCGATCTGGCCTGCCGCTTCGAACAGAAAATCCGCGAACATCAAATCGGCGATAGTGCGCACGCCGGTGGCCGAAGCCCCCAACGCCGCCCCGGTGAAACCGAGTTCGGAGATCGGCGTATCGACCATGCGGCCGGCACCGAACTCCTGCCACAGATTCTTGGTGTGGGCGAAAGTTCCGCCGCGCTCGCCCGTGCCTTCGCCGAAATAGACGATGTTGCGGTTGCAACGCATCTCTTCGGCAATGCCGTCGCGCACGGCGTCGAGCCAACCAGTTTCGACCGTCTCGCCGGGTGCACGCGAAACGCTTGCCACAGCCGGATTGATCGGGTCCGCGAAGGTGTGAAGAAAGACGGTCGCGGGATCCGGTTCGGCCGAACGGCGCGCGAATTCGATCGCGACCTCGACCTCGCGGTCGATCTTTTCGTCGATCTGATCGAGCGTGCGGCCCGTGACGATCGCGTAGTCTTCCACGATGCGGCGTCGGAAGGTCTTAACCGGGCACCGCTCGGTCCATTCGTCGACCTCGCGCTGCGTGCGGTAGGTGCCGGTCAAGTGGTCGCCCTCGTGGTGGCCGACGGTGCGATAGGTCTTGGCCTCGATCAGCGTCGGCCCCCCGCCCCCGCGCGCGCGTTCGATCGCGCGGTTGGCGGCCTGCCACACGGCAACCACATCGTTGCCGTCGACCGCAATGCCCGGAATGCCGTACGCAGCCGCCCGCGTCGCGATCTCGGGGTTTTTGGTGACATTGCTGAGAGCCGTCGCGGTTGCGTAGAGATTGTTCTCGCACACGAACACGGCCGGTGCGTCGAATGCGCCGGCAAGATTGATTGCCTCGTGGAACGCCGCATGGTTGGTCGCCCCGTCGCCGAAGAAGGCGACCGCAACGCCGCGCGTGCGTCGATGGCGTGCGCTGAAGGCGGCCCCGACAGCCGAGGGAAGGCCGCCGCCGACCAGTCCATTGGTACCGAACAGCCCAACCGACGGGTCGTAAAGATGCATGGTGCCGCCGCGACCGCCGCAGCAACCGTCGCGCTTGCCGTAGAGTTCGGCCATCAGGATTTTCGGGTCCATGCCTTTGGCAAGCGCGTGGCCATGGCCGCGATGCGTAGAAGTGATCCAGTCTGTCGGCTCCAGATGCGCGCAGATGCCGACGGCGGTCGCTTCCTCGCCGATATAGAGATGCAGGAACCCCGGTGTTTCGCCGGCACGGCACGCGATCTGGGCGGCCAGTTCGAATTTCCGCAGCAGCACCATCTGCCGATAGAGCTCGATCATCGCATTGGCGTCGAGCCCCTCGGGAAGCGGCAGGCGATTTGAGGCTTTAGCGGCAAGTTCGGGACGCGGAGACGCTGGCAGGGCTTGCGGCATGGCTCAAAAATCCCTTGCAAAGCCGGCGGTCCAGCCGCCGTCGATCGCCAGAACATGGCCGGTCACGTAGGTATTGTCCGGCGCACCAAGAAAAAGTGCGCCGCGTGCAATTTCCTCGGGCTCGGCCGGGCGACCGAGTGGAATGTGCGAAAGCAGGCGCGCATGCAGATCGCGCTCCGCACTGTTGGCATTGTGGATCCAGTCGCGCCAGCCCGTCGTCGCGGTCGACCCGGGTGCTATCGCATTGACGAGAATACCGTCGCCTGCAAGCTCGAGCGCCATCGAGCGCGTGAGATTGACCACGCCGGCTTTGGCCGCCACGTAGGAACTCTGCAGGCGCATCGGCACAAGGCCCAGGACCGATGCGATGTTGACGATGCGCCCGAATTTCGCGGCGCGCATCGAAGGCACAATCGCCTGCGACATCAGGAAGACGCCGGTAAGGTCGATCGCCAACATCTCGTCCCAGGCTGCAATCGGGAAATTCTCGACAGTCTTACGGTCGGCAGCCTTCACGCCGATGCCTGCGTTGTTTACGAGAATGTCGATGCCGCCCGACGCATCGAGTGCTTCGGCCGCGACGCTTGCAATCATCGCGCGATCGGCCACATCGAGTGCATAGACGAGATGATCTGCCGCATGGGCGGGCGCTTCGAGCGCCGCTTGGCGCGCACCGTCGGCGTCGCGGTCGCTGAACACGACCCGCGCCCCATTGGCCGCAAACGCATGCGCAATGGCCCGACCGATACCTTGCGCCGCGCCGGTCACAAGGGCCGTGCGTCCGCTTAGATCGCATTTCATGCGCTTTCTCCGAAGCGCTCGCGTGTCCCGTCGGCGAACCGATCAGGTCTCCCGTTGTTATGACAACTCGACCGGTCGGTCTTTGTCAAGACCCGGCTTGCGGATGCCGGTTCTGGCCGAAGCGGTAGGCAACGCGCGCATCGCCTGCAAGCGCGCGCGTGTAGGCAGCTTCGAGCGGTCTGCCGCCCGTGTCGCAGTAGCGAAGCAGCGTCGCCAGCAGCGGCGTGCCAAGACTGCAGCCCAAGCGCAACGCATCTGACTCGTTGGCGCCGTCGGCCCAAATCGAGTGCGTGACGTCGCCGATCTCGATCGCCAAGCGGCGCTGCAGCACGCGAAAGACGACCGGATCGTCGAAGTCCGATTTCCGCAGACGCTTGCCGATCGCGGGCGGAAAATAGATCGTCGAGCGCGCATAGGCGCGCCCCTGGCGCTTGAGAACGCCGCGCAGGCAATAGAGCCGCGTCTGTGGCGTTTCGCCGAGGATCGCGGCTGCATCGGGCTGGCGTTCGCGTGCGTAGCTTTCGATCGCCAACACGGCATTGGCCACCATCGCCACGATGTCGCCCAGCGATTCAACCGCAAAGCCCAGGCGCAAGGCCGGGCCGGCGGAAACCACCTCAGTGCGCCGTGCACGTGCTTTGCGGATCAGCCCGTCCTGTTCGAGGAGCTGCAGCGCATGGCGCACGGTGATGCGGCTTACTCCGTATTGTTCGGAGAGTTCAGCTTCGGTCGGCAGATTTGCACCCACCGGCCATTCGGCGCGGCGAATCTTTTCGCGCAGCGACACAAGCAGACGCTGATAGAGCGGGATCTGGCCGGTTGCATCGGTCTCGCTATCCATCTCGTGAACAATAGGGCCAATCGCGCACAAACGGAATTGACTCGCTCATGGCGCCGCAGTCGGCGCGAGTACGTCCCCGCCCCTCGAACTCGTCTGCGAATTGTGCAAATCGACCGTTGCCTGCCAGGGCGACTTGCCGCCCGTCTCGCGCGCTTTGGCAACCTTGCGCGCAAGAATTGCAACAAGCCCAATTCGGACCAGCCTTACGCAAAAAATCGTAGACCGCCAATAGCAAGATCTGCCGAAAAAGCGCGCCCGATAGCCACCAGTCCCAAACGGCACAATCGCCGCAGATCAAGCGGAGTGTCGGTCCGGTGAGGGCCAAAGCCACCAAACGGCAACCGAGCTGTCTGCCATTTCGGCAAAGCCACGAAGTTCGTTCGGTAGGACTGCCAAGGACGTGCGAGGTCGGACGTCCGAAGATGAACCCCATATTCCCCCGCGCCACCATGGAAATCCAGTTCGATCCCGCCCCAGGCACTCGCATCTACTGTTCCGGAATCAGGCGAAAGATCGAGCGCTATCTGAACAAAACCGCCATTGTTCTCGAGGCGGACGTCGCCCCGCATGCGAATGGCGAGACGGCCGCCTACTATCTCCCGGGTCATGGCCCCGCTGGAAACGCCACCCATGACCTGATCGGTGAGGAGTTGCCAAGCAGTACCGATACGCGCGAACGGCGCCTCGCCTGTCAGGTCATCGATGATCGGGTTCGATACGCGTATGCTTTGGCTCACAGCAGGAGTGTCGATCAGCTCACCAACTGCAGCAAGGACAAACGCACGACGGCCCGAATTCGCGGCTCAAGAACGATCCTTGCGCATACCTGGGGAGAAAATCATCAAGCCCTTGCTTATCGATGTATGAAACGTGCAACATTTGGCTCATGGTCTTGCCGCAACGCTGAAAAAGGACCAACATGCCATCCGCTGAGTTTGAATCGAAAGCGTCCGTAGATGTGCACACGCACATCTACCTTCCGACATATGTCGAGATGCTGCGCACGCGGAAGGCCGTTCCGCGCGTCGTCGACCGCAACGGCCAGTCGCGGCTGCTGATTCTGCCGGGCAAAGACGAGGAAGACAGCCCCGACGCCGGCCGCTCCTTTGGCAGCGAATACTTCGACATCGGCGGCAAAATCCGCTTCATGGACAATCACGGCATCGCCCTGTCGGTGCTGAGCCTTGCCAACCCGTGGGTCGATTTTCTGCCGCCGTCCGAGGCCGTCGCGCTTTCGCGCATCTTCAACGACGATATGGAAGCCGTATGCGCAGCGTCCGGCGGACGCCTGCGCGGTTTCGGCGTTCTGCCGCTGAAAGCCCCAGCCGCAGCGGCCGAGGAACTCGCGCGCATTTCGACGCTTCGCCATTTGCGCGGCGTCATCATCGGCACCAGCGGTGCAGGCAACGGCCTGCACGATCCAGCGCTCGAACCCGTATGGGCCGAGGCGTCGCGCGGCGGCCATATGATGTTCGTGCATCCGCACTACGGCCTGGGCAATGCGGCTTACGAGGGAACCGGGCACGCTCTTTTCCTTGCGCTCGGTTTTCCTTTCGAAACGTCCGTTGCCATCGCCCGATTGATCCTGGCAGGCGTCCTCGACCGCCATCCCGTACTCAAGCTGCTGGTCGCCCATGCCGGGGGGACACTGCCCTACCTCGCCGGACGTTTGGACAGTTGCGTCGGCACCGAGCGGCAGATCGATTTCGCGCTGAAGGCAGCGCCAAGCGAATATCTGAAGCGCATGTATTTCGACTCGATCGGCTATCACACGCCGGCCCTGCTGGCGCTGATTGCCCTCGTCGGCCACGAACGCATCATGTTCGGCACCGACCATCCGTTCTTTCCGCCGCGCGACGCAACGCTGGATCTCGCCGCATGTTTGTGGCCGTCGCCGCAGGAAAACTACGCGGCCATCGACGACTTGCCGGCCGAACAGCAGCAAGCAATCCTGAATGTCAATGCGCGACGGATCATGGCGCTTTAGGATGTTCCCACGCGACCGACTATTCGGCCGGATCGCGCCGACTGACATGCGCCAAAACGATGCGCCAACCGCCCGGCGTACGCACCCAGGTCTGGCTTTGCCGGCCTTGCCGGTCCTGATCGGACCGCTGGTATTCGACAGTCGCAATAGCGAAATCGCGGCCGAAGGTCGTTACTGTCTGGTTCCAGAGGTGCCGCCGGAAATCGCCGAGGGTGCGCGTCCGTCGATAGTCGGCCAATGCTTCGGCGCCGTACTGCGCGCTCGCGTAGCCGAAACGCACGACGAGCGGCGACGGCCAGAAGCTTCCGTCGAGTGCCGCCAGATCGTTCTCGACAAGAGCGCGCTCGTATCGTGCGATCGCTTCCTCGACTTCGGCGACGATCTCGGGGATGTTGAGTTCAAGCATCTTCGCAATTCCGGCTCTGACGTTTGCAGCTTGGCAACGACACTATGCTGAAACTGGTTGTCGGGAGAATAGCAGCGCTTGTCCCCATTCTGCTGGGGATATCGTTTGTCGCGTTTTTTCTAGTCAGGCTCGTTCCGGGCGATCCCGTCATCGCAATCGCCGGCGTCGAGGCCGATGCCGCAACGATCGCCGCACTGCGCGCGAAGTACGGCCTCGACCTGCCATTGCCTGCGCAGTTTGCGATCTGGTTCACCCAGGTCATCCAGGGCGACTTCGGCCGGTCGATACAGACCGGTCGGCCGGTCGCGGCGATGCTGGCGACGGCGTTTGGCCCCACGTTGCTTCTGGCGGGTGCAGCACTAATCGTCTCGCTGCTGATCGCGGTTCCCGCAGGCATCGCATCGGCCACGCGGCCGAACACGAGCATCGACTTCGGCGTGTCGTTGGGCGCACTGGCCGGCCTGTCCCTGCCGAGTTTCTGGATCGGCATCTTGCTGATCCTGACATTTTCGATCCGCTTGCCAATCCTCCCGTCATCGGGCTTCGTCGCGCCCAGTGTCGACGTCGCGCAGGCACTGCTGCATCTTGTGCTGCCCGCGGTCACGCTCGGCACTGCCCTGGCTGCGGCAACTATGCGCATGACACGGGCCACGATGATCGAAGTGCTGCGTCAGGACTATATCCGAACTGCGCGCGCCAAAGGTTTGTCGCGCGCAATCGTGGTCTGGAAACATGCACTCGCGAACGCGTCCATGCCGATCGTGACGCTAATCGGAATCCAAATGGGCCAAATGCTCAGTGGCGTCGTGGTGACAGAAACCATTTTCTCGTGGCCCGGCGTTGGCAAGCTTACCGTCGATGCGATCTTCGCGCGGGACTATCCGCTGGTCCAAGGCGCCGTGCTTTGCATGGCGGTGCTGTTCGTGACGATCAATCTCGTGACCGATCTCCTTTATTCCGTGCTCGATCCACGTGTGAGGCTCGGTCAATGATAGCGAAGGCGCGAAAGAATTTCGGACGGCGCAGCCTTGTTGCGCGAAATTGGCGAACGCTGGCAGGTGCGGCACTGGTCGGCACCGTCGTGTTGGGTGCGCTGCTTGGCCCTGCCCTGCTGCCCCACGATGCGCTGAAGACCGATTTTCTGGCGACGCTTGCGCCACCCGACGGACGTTTCTGGCTGGGTACGGACGATCTTGGCCGTGATCTGCTGGCGCGCGTGGCGACGGGTGCGCGCGTTTCGCTGCTCGTGGGCTCTCTTAGTGTCGGTCTTGCCCTTTTCCTCGGCACAACGATCGGCCTGCTGGCGGGGTATGGCGGGCCGCTCGGCGACACGCTTCTCATGCGCGCGATGGACGTGCTGTTCGCCTTCCCGAGCATCCTTCTGGCACTTGCCATCACCGCCGTACTGGGGCCGTCGCTCGGCAATGTCATCATCGCGATCGCCGTCGTCTACACGCCGGTATTCGCGCGCCTTGCGCGTGCCCAGGTGCTGGTCGTGCGCGAACTTGCCTATGTCGAAGCCGCGCGCGCGATGGGGTTCCGCCGCGGCCAGATTCTGTTCGGTACGATCCTGCCAAATGTCGCTGGCCCGCTTATCGTGCAAGGATCTCTCCTCTTCGCCTCGGCGATAATCACCGAGACCTATCTGTCGTTCCTCGGTTTGGGCGTGCAGCCGCCGCAGCCAAGCTGGGGCAGCATGTTGCGCGACGCGATCGGCTTCATGGAGATCGCCCCTTGGATGGCTTGGTATCCTGGCATCGCAATTTTCATGGCTGTGCTGGGTTTCAACCTGCTGGGCGACGGTTTGCTGGACAGGTTCGATCCAAGACGGGCATAGTTGTCCCATCATTGCATCAAATTCATGCGCGCGTTTCGTCCGGGCGCGCGCCGACAATGGAGGTTCCAACGCCATGATCACACGCCGCACGCTCCTTTCGACGGCCGCAGCCGTACCCGCCGCCGGCATCATGCCGAGCCTGCTTTCCACCGCAAACGCGCAAGCCCAAACGCCGCGGCGCGGCGGCACTCTCAATGTCGGCGTCGTCTCGGATCCGGTGACACTCGACCCCGCTTTCATGGCGTCGTTTTTCGAGGTCTATGTTTTCGGGACGCTGCACGACACGCTTCTGCGGATCACGCCCGACCTGCAGATCGAGCCTGGCCTTGCGACGATGACGGCGGTAAGCCCCACCGTCATGCGCTTCGATCTGCGCCCCAATCTGAAGTTCCACGACGACACACCGCTCGATGCGGCTGCCGTCAAATGGAACTTCGACCGGATTATGAATCCGGCGACCGCCTCGCTGCGCCGTGCCGATCTGGGGCCGCTTACCTCGGTCGAGGTGACCGGCCCGCTGCAAGTGACGATGACGCTTAGCACGCCGTTCGCGCCGTTCCCGCACGTCATGGGTGCCCGCGCGGGTGCGATGGTCTCGCCGACGGCTGCCCAGCGCCTGGGTGCAGATTTCGGCACGCAGACGGTCGGCTGTGGCCCCTTCCGCCTCGTGCGCTGGACCAAAAATTCAGAACTCGTCCTGGAACGATTCCCCGGTTATTGGCGCCCGAACCAGCCGCTGCTCGATTCGATTGTCTATCGTCCCATCCCGGACGAGACGGTGCGCTTGACGAACTTGCGCAGCGGTGCGCTCCAGCTCATCGATCTCGTACCGCCCCAGGCTGTCGCCGGTTTGCGTGGGGCCGCCAACATCACACTGCGCGAGCGGCCCAGCATCGGCTGGAACGCGATGTCGCTGAATGTGACTCGCGCGCCCTTCGCCGACGTCAAGGTTCGGCAGGCGCTCATGTACGCGGTCGACCGCGACGCCATCAATCGCGTCGTCTATTTCCAGACCGGAACGCCCGCCTTCGGCCCCATCCCGCCCGCCTTCGGCTGGGCGCACGATGCGGCATTCAAACCCTTCACGTACGATCCGGCGCGTGCACAAGCGCTGCTGCGGGAAGCCGGCGTTGCGACGCCAGTACCTTTCTCCATCACGGTCACCAACTCGCCGCTGCAGATCCGCCTCGCCCAGCTCATCCAGGCGCAAGCCAACCAGGCCGGCTTCCGCGCCGAGATCCGCCAGATCGACGCCACGAGCCTAATCACCGTGCTGCGGGGCAAGGATTTTGACATCGCCTGGTCGCCCTGGTCGGGGCGCTCGGATCCTGACGGCAACACCTTCAACATGTTCACCGCCGGCGGACCGACCAACTTCACCGGCTATGCCAGCGAAAAGACGACCGCGCTGCTGGGCGAGGCACGGATTTCCTCCGACCAAGCGCGGCGTGCCCAGCTCTATCGCGAGGTGCAGCAGCAGCTCGCAGCAGATGCGCCGCTGCTGTTCTTCCAGTTCGACTCGATCATCCAGGCCTCATCGAACCGCCTCCGCTGGACCCAGTATCCCGACGGTGGTTTTGCGCTCGGCGACGCTTGGCTGGAGTCCTGATCCAGCCATGGCAGCAAAACGCAAAGCGCGTCCGAAGATCCTGCTGGCCGGCGAATCTTGGGCGACCAGCGCCTACCACGTGAAAGGCTGGGATCAGTTCTCGAGCGCTACCTACCATCTCGGGGGCGAAGACTTCGTGCGCGCGCTCGATAAACACGGCTTCGACGTCGACTATCTGCCGAACCATCTCGCGGCAGCCGAGTTTCCGTCGACTGCTGCGGCTCTCGGCGCGTACAGCGCGGTCGTACTGAGCGACATCGGATCGAACACACTGCTGTTGCCGCCCGACGTTTGGCTGCACGGCAAGCCCTCGCCCAATCGCCTGAAGCTGCTGCGCGACTACGTCGCGGGCGGTGGCGGGTTCATGATGGTCGGCGGCTATCTGAGCTTCCAGGGCATCAACGGATCGGCGCGCTATGCACGCACACCGATCGAAGATATTCTGCCCGTGAAGATGCGCGAAACCGACGACCGGCTCGAAATCCCCGAAGGCTTCGTGGCCGACGTGACGGCGAGCGGGCGGCGCCATCCGATCCTCGCTGGTTTCAAAGGCAAGTGGCCGGTTCTGCTCGGGGCAAACGAAGTGGCGCCCAAAGCAACCGGAACGGTCCTCGCGCGTTTGCCCGTCGATTGCGGTGGGCACCCGCTTCTGGTCGCCGGCACGTATAAAAAGGGCCGGACGCTCGCCTGGACCTCGGACATTGGCCCGCATTGGCTGCCGCGACGCTTTGTCGACTGGCCGGGCTATGCGCGCCTGTTCGGACAAGCCGCAGCTTGGCTCACGCAAGCCGCTTAGCGCCCAGCGCCAAGTCTAGACCGTCGCGGTACCGCGTCGCTCGCGCAAGATCGCAAGCCGTGCACGGAAATTCGGCGACCCGGTCTCCGGTGCGAAGCCTGGGCTTACGTCCAATTCGCGCCAACGGTGGCACGCAACGCTTGTGCCCTCCGGTGTGGTCTCAAGCGGCGGAATTTCGGCGGCACAGAGCGGCTTTGCATGCGGGCATCGCGTGCGGAAGCGGCAGCCCGAAGGCGGAGCGATAGCGCTGGCAATGTCGCCGGGCAGAACTGCGCGCGCGCTGCCTTGACCGACAGCGGGACGCACGACCGCCGCCAGCAGCGCCTGCGTATAGGGGTGGCGCGGCCGTGCGAAGATGTGCGCAACCGGTCCGACTTCGACGAACCGCCCGAGATACATGACCGCGACGCGATCCGAAATATGCGCGACGACCGCAAGATCGTGCGACACCACGATCAAACTGAGGCCGAAGCGCGCCTTGAGATCGATCAGAAGATTTATGATTTGCGCCTGGATCGAGACATCAAGGGCCGCGACCGGCTCGTCGCCGACGATCAGGTCTGGGCCAACGGAAAGTGCGCGCGCAATGCCGATCCGCTGGCGCTGTCCACCCGAAAACTCGTGCGGGTAGCGCTCCCGCTGGTGGGGTGCAAGTCCGACGAGATCGAGCAGTTCGTCGACGCGCCGCTCGCGCGCAGCACCCGACGCTATCCCGTGCAGTTCGAGCGGTGCACCAAGTATCTCGCGAAGACGGCGCCGCGGATCGAGCGACGCGAACGGATCCTGGAAAATCATCTGCATGCGCCGCCGCAGCGGCCGAACGGCCGCCTCGGGCAACGCGGTTATATCCTGACCGTCGAACAGAACCTGTCCCGACTGGACCGCAACCAGCCTTGTTACGAGCCGCGCCAAGGTAGACTTGCCGCAGCCGCTTTCGCCGACGATGGCAAAGGTTTCGCCGCGCTCGACCGCAAGATCGATGCCATCGACCGCATGGACGGTGCGCCCGCTACCCAGCCCGAACAGGCCTTTTCGCCCCGCGAAATGCCGCACAGCCCCCCGCAGTTCGACGATCGGCGCCGTCATGCGGCTTCCCTCTCCAGCGGCGCCTTCCAGCACGCAACCGCGTGGCCATCCGCGATCGCGGCAAGCGGCGGGCGCGCCTCGCGGCAGCGTCGATCGGCGAGCGGACAGCGCGCGGCAAAGCGGCAGCCGCTCAATTCCAGCCCAGGCGGCGGAACATTACCCTCGATCGCCGTCAGCGGCCCCTTCCCGCTTGACATGACCGGCATCGATGCCAGCAAGCCGATCGTGTAGGGATGCTGCGGATCTTCGAACAGGCGTGCTACACGCGTGCGCTCGACGATCGAACCCATATACATGACCGCGACTTCGTCGGCCGTTTCGGCGATCACGCCGAGATCGTGCGTGATGATAACCAAAGCCATACCCAGGTCGCGGCGCAGATCGTCCAGCAAATCGATGATCTGAAGCTGGATCGTCACGTCGAGGGCCGTGGTGGGTTCGTCGGCGATAAGCAGCTTCGGCTGCCCCGCCAGAGCCATTGCGATCATCACACGCTGCCGCATCCCGCCCGACATCTGGTGCGGATAGTCGTCCATGCGCTGCTCGGGCGCCGAGATGCGAACACGCGCAAGCAGCTCGACCGCTTGGGCGCGCGCGGCCGCACGCCCAAGATTGCGGTGCGCGCGTATCGCTTCGGCGACCTGATCGCCGACCGTAAAAACGGGATTGAGGGACGTCATCGGCTCCTGGAATACGAAGCCGATTTGGCCACCGCGAACCTTCCGCAGCTCAGCTTCGTCGAGCCCGAGCAAGTCGCGGCCCGCGAACATCGCGCGGCCGGAAACGACCTGCGCGTTCGATTGCGGCAGCAGACCCACCAGCGACAAGGCCGTAACCGACTTGCCGCAGCCGCTTTCGCCGACGATGCCGAGGGATCTGCCAGGCTCGAGCGCGAAGCCTACGCCGTCGACAACGCGGAGCGACCGTCCGCCGGTCTCGAACTCGACCGCGAGATCCTCGACCTGCAGCAAGGGGGAACCCATCAAAGCCCCGGATACCAGAAACGTTTCCCGGCCTGTGCGGCTGCCGCGTCGCGCATGGCCAGCAGAACGACGGCCTTCGAAGCAACGGCCGCGCACATCTCCACCGACGCTTCGGACGGCCGACGCTCGCGCGTAGCGCGGTTCGAAGCGACGGCGCACACGCAACCCGCCCGGAACCCCATGAGGCCCGCAAGGACGAAGAGAGTGGCGGCCTCCATTTCGACGTTCGCCACACGCTGCTGGCGCAAATCGTCGATCAGCGTCGCGAAATGCGATGGGCGATAGCCGGTCGGCGGCGGATTGTCCTGGCCCGCAAAGAACGAGTCGACACTCGCTGAAATGCCGACCGTATAGGTGGCACCGAGCGATTCGGCCGCCTCGATCAGCGCCAACGTGACCGCATGGTCCGCGACGGCGGGGTAACCCGCATCGACATAGGCGTCGGCAGCACCCGAACGCCGCAGCGCGCCCGAACTGATGACAAGCGAACCGCAGGCGATGTCCGCCTGAAGGGCGGCGCAGGTCCCGACGCGGATGAACGTATCGACGCCGGCGTCATGGAGTTCGACGGCCGCGATGTCGGTCGAGGGGCCGCCGATGCCGGTCGAGCAAGCGCCGAGCGCAACGCCGTCTAGATTGCCGCGGCCGACGCGAAATTCGCGGTTGTTGGAAACTTCCTCGTAACTCGACCAACCGCGCCCAATCAAAGGCACGCGTGCCGGATCGCCGGGCAGCAACACGTAGCGCGGCAGGTCGCCTTTGGCGACAAGAACATGCGCTTTGCGCGGCGCAGGCGTGCCGGAGCCGCTCATGTCAGCGCCGAGCGATCTCTTGCGCAGGCGTCCACAAAGACGCAAAGATCGAAAACAATCATGCGCAAACCTAGTGACTCGACCGCCGTGATGCAAGCGTCCGATCCTTCAGATGCGCCGACACATCGCCTTTAGCGTAGCCGACGCAGCTGCACTAGCCTGTCAACATCGACGCAACCGAGAAGAGGACGGCAGGAAATGAACCGCGTTTTTGTTCTTGGAAACGCGACCATCGACGTCGTCCTCAATGCAGCACGCCTGCCGAATCCCGGCGAGACGCTGCTGGCCGAGCACATGGTGCGGTGTGCCGGCGGCAAAGGGCTAAATCAAGCGCTCGCAGCAGCCAATGCTGGGGCGACCTGCGTGTTTGCAGCGCCAATCGGCAACGACAGCGACGGAATGTATCTGCGGGAAACGGTCGCCGGTTTTCCCGCTATTGCAGCGCGCTGGATCGCAATGCCGCACCCGACCGATCATTCGTCAATCTGGGTCGCAGGTTCCGGCGAGAATATGATCTTGTCGAGCGCACACTGTGCGCACACGCTCACGCCTTCGCATGCGCGTGCGGCACTGGCCGACCTCGCGCAAGGCGACATGCTGTTGGTCCAGGGAAATCTGACGGCCGAAACGACGTTCGAAGCACTTGGCCTCGCCCGCACGCGCGGTGCGGCAACGCTGCTGAACACCGCACCGCTCGCGTGGGACATGCGGCCCTGCCTCGCGCTGTGCGACGTCGTTATGGCGAACGCGGTCGAATGTTCGATGATCGTCGGCAGTGCCGACGCGTCGGCACTCCGCGCCGCGTGTGCAGGAACGGCAATTGTGACCCTCGGCGAGACGGGTGCGGCCATCGCCAGCACGGCTGGTCTCACGCACGTTTCTGCGCCGCACGTCGAAGCAATCGACACCGCCGGTGCAGGCGACGTTCTTGCAGGCGTCGCCGCCGCCCTTCTGTGCGCCGGCCGACCGATCCTTTTCGCAGCCCAAGCTGCCGTAAACGCGGCTTCGCTGTCGGTCACCCGTCGCGGCACCACCGCATCGTTTCCGACACGCGCCGAAATGACGGCGATCCTGTCGGACCTCGACAAGGGCTAGCGCGTATGCGAGCTCTTGAATTCATCCTGTGACGGAAAACCGCAAATGAAGCCTGCGATCGACATCTGCGTCTTCGGAAGCGTCAACGCGGATATTTGCGTCTATGCCGACAAAGCGGCCGCTCTAGGCGAGACGAGATTTGGCGATCACTACGCGCTCAACCTCGGCGGCAAGGGCGCCAACCAAGCGATCGCGGCCCACCGGCTCGGCGCACGCGTGCGATTGCTCGGAAACGTCGGCGACGACGTCTTTGGCGCATTCGTTCTCCAAGAACTTGCCCGTTTCGGACTTGCGACAGACCTCATCGGCGCTGCCCGAACGCACGCGACCGGCATGGCCTCGATCCTCGTCGATGCGGCGGGTCGCAACGCGATCACGGTCATCTCTGGCGCCAACTTGGCTGCACGCGACGCCGAGTTCCGGACCCTTGCAGAAGCTCTAACGCCGTCAAGCGCTCTGCTTCTGCAATGCGAGCGCGCGCCGTCCGACAATCTGCGCGCAGCCCAAATAGCCAAGGGTATTGGCGCGTGCATCGTGCTCGACCCGGCCCCGGTTCCGACCGACGGATCCTTGTCGGCCCTTGCAAGCCTCGTCGATTTCGTTACCCCCAACGAAACCGAAACGGAAATGCTCACGGGCATCGCGCCGTCGGAACCGGCGGCGGTCGCGAAAGCGGCGGATGCCCTGCATCGCATGGGATTTCGCGCGGTCGTGCTCAAACTTGGCGCACGCGGAGCTTTTGCAAGCACCCCACTGCTTCGCCAGAATTTCGCGGCACCCGAAGTCGTGTGCGTGGATAGCGTTGCTGCAGGCGACTGCTTCAATGCTGCCCTAGCAGTTCAGACTTGCAGCGGTGCGGATATTGGGGCGGCGGTGCAGTACGCGTGCAGTGCAGGTGCGCTTTGCGTTTCGCGGCAAGGTGCGGCGGCATCGGCACCGACCGCAGTCGAATTGACCGCCTTTGTGTCCGCCATCTCCAAATAGCGTCTTCTGCCGGCTGCTCTGAGACCGAACTCTGGACCGCCGAAGGCTACCGCTGCGCGCCGACATGCCCAGCTTCGACGCCAAAAGCCGCGTTCCCAGTCGGCGAAAATCGGCCGACCAGTCGGTGGCGGCTGCCCGGATAAAAAAACCGTGCCTCAGTCAACAGCCGCCCGCCCTGCCATGTGCGGCGCTCTAGGACAAGACAGGCAGACCCAGCCGCAATCTTCAGCCGTCGGCGCAAAACCGCATCGGCATTGATAGCGTGAATGACGTGTTCTGCGTCGCTCCAAGGCACGCGCTGCAGGAGCCACGTCCCCGGCGGCAAGGTTTTGAACTCTGCGTTGCGCGCACTGGGAACGGCCGCGAGATTGACAATCCGCTGCTCGAAGGCTTGCGGCATGCCTTCGAGCAGATGGAGCGTATCCACCATGAGCACCGTCGCTCCGGCTCTGAGATCGAGCCGCGCGCCCGTCTCGCGGTCGATCGGTGCAACGACATGCCGTAGAATCCTGTGTTCGTAGCGCTTGCCCGAACGCGCGGCCTCGAGCACGAAATCCTGAATCTGCATGACGGCGAGATCGGAGGTCGGGGCCGCAACCACGGAGCCCGCGCGCCTGCGACGCGTGAGGAGACCTTGCGCCGCAAGGGCCGACAGAACTTTGCTGACCGTCATGCGCGAGCAGCCATATTCGACCTTCATTGCCTGCTCGGAGGGAATACGGTGTCCGGGCGGCCAAGTGCCCGAACGGATCCGTCCTTCGATGTCGGCGCGGATGCGCTGATGCAGATGGGTTGGCGCGTTCACTTCAAAATTCGCTTCATGGTCGAAACGAAGCGCGACGCGATCGCGTCGCGGCGCACATGCCGGCCACCCTCGACCACGCGCACACCGGCGACATACACTTGCGTGACGGCAGATTGTCCTGCAACAAAAACGTAGCCGTCGAGCCATTGCGCCGGCTCCATTGCGGCAAGCGACGGGTGCGAGGTGTCGAGAACAACGAAGTCCGCGCGTTTGCCGCACGCTATTTCGCCGACCGGCTGGGCCAACGCCTGCGCCCCGCCGGAAGCTGCGGCTCTGTAGAGCGCTTCGCCGGTCGATTGGCCTTCCCGCGCCGTCGCCACGTTGCGGCTTCGATCCTTGAGGCGCTGGCCGTATTCGAACCAGCGCAGCTCTTGCGCGGCGGATATCTCAACATTCGAGTCCGAGCCCACGCCGTAGCGTCCGCCCGCCGCCAGAAAGGCGGCGCCCTCGAACAGCCCATCGCCGAGATTGGCCTCCGTCGTCGGACACAAGCCCGCAACAGCACCCAACGCGGCCAGCGCGGCGATTTCCGAAGGCGTCAAATGGGTCGCGTGGACAAGACACCAGTTCGTATCGACCGGGGCGTTCGACAGCAGCCATTCAACCGGGCGACGTCCGCTCCAGGCGATGCACGCCTCGACTTCCTGGATCTGCTCGGCGATATGGATATGGACTGGGCCGCCGACATCTGCGTCGAGAAGGGCGCGGAGCGTTTCTGGCGTCACGGCCCGCAAGCTGTGCGGTGCCGCTCCGATGGCACCGTGCGGCAAACGCGCCACCGCATCGCGCGCCTTTTCGTGCAGGACGAGATAGTCGTCGATCCGGTTGATAAAGCGGCGCTGCCGGGTTTCCGTCGGTAGGCCGCCGAAGCCGCCCTGTGCGTAGAGAACGGGAAGCAACGTAAGGCCGATGCCCGTTTGCGCCGCTGCCGCCACGATGCGCGTCGAAAGCTCGGCTTTGTCCGCGTAGGGCTGTCCATGCCGGTCATGATGGAGATAGTGGAATTCGGCAACACTGGTGAAGCCGCCCTCCAGCATCTCCATCATGGCCATCGCCGATATCGCCTCGATGTCGTCGGGGCCGAGTTGATCGACGAAGCGGTACATCGCTTCCCGCCACGTCCAGAAACTGTCGTTTGCCGGCCCACGCCTTTCCGTCGATCCGGCAATGGCGCGCTGAAATGCATGACTGTGGAGATTGGGCAGACCCGGCAATACTGCACCTGCGATGCGCGGTCGCCCGCCAGCTGCGGCACCGGGCACGACGGCATGGATCATTCCATCGACGACGGCGACTTCGACGTCGCGCGCCCAGCCGTCCGGCAAAAGTGCGGCGTCGAAAAAGAATTCAAATCGGGTCATGGCATCCAGCCTACACAGCAAGAAGGCGACTAGACAACATCAGGTGCGCTGGATTATGTCTAGACAATTCGGGAAGGAGCGTCGCCCATGACCTTCGACACTGTGTGGCGGAACGCGAGACTGGCGACGATGGCAACCGGGTCCGGTCCGTTGGGGCTGGTCGAACGCGGTGCAGTCGCCGCGCGCGACGGCCGCATCGCCTTCGTTGGGGCTGAAGCCGATCTTCCGAAGCCGACAGACGCCAAACACACGATCGACTGCGCGGGACGCCTGATAACCCCGGGCTTCATCGACTGCCATACGCATCTCGTTCACGGCGGGGACCGCGCGCGGGAGTTCGAAATGCGCTTAGCGGGTGCTTCCTACGCCGAGATCGCCGCCGCCGGCGGCGGCATCGCGTCGACGGTGAGGGCGACACGCGCGGCTGGCAACGAGAGCCTCGTCGCGAGTGCCCTCGCCCGGCTCGACCGCCTCATCGCCGAGGGTGTGACGACAATCGAGATCAAATCCGGCTACGGACTTGAACGCGCCGAGGAGATGCGGATGCTCCGCGTCGCGCGCGCGCTCGAAACGAAACGCGATATTCGCGTAAGCACGACCTTTCTGGGGGCCCATGCACTGCCGCCCGAGTTCAACGGCGACAAGGACCGCTATATCGAGATCGTCTGCACGGACATGCTGCCTGCCCTCGCGCGCGAAAATCTGGCCGATGCCGTCGATGCGTTCTGCGAAGGAATCGCATTTTCGCCCGCACAAACGGCACGCGTCTTCGACGCGGCGAAAGCGCACGGTATTCCGGTCAAGCTCCACGCCGACCAGCTTTCCAATCTCGGCGGTGCAGCCCTTGCCGCACGCTACAGCGCGCTGTCGGCCGACCACCTCGAACACACCGACGAAGTCGGCTTGCAGGCAATGGCAAAGGCCGGAACGGTCGCGGTCCTTCTTCCCGGCGCATTCTACTTCCTGCGCGACACGCAGTTGCCGCCGACAGAACTGTGCCGCAAATTCGGCGTGCCGATGGCGCTTGCGACCGACTGCAATCCGGGCACCTCGCCGCTGACGTCGATGCTTCTTGTGCTCAATATGGGCGCCACGCTATTCCGCATGACGGTCGACGAATGCCTTTTGGGCGTGACCCGCCATGCGGCCGCAGCCCTCGGGCGCACCGCTTCAGTGGGCACGCTGGAAGGCGGAAAATTCTGCGACCTTGCGATCTGGGATGTCGAGAGTCCGGCCGAACTCGTCTATCGCATGGGCTTCAATCCGCTGCACTCGCGTGTCTGGAAAGGACGATGAGCATGCAAGTCGATATCGAACCCGGTGCTGTATCTCTTGCGTCGTGGCGCCGCATCTATTTTGGCGACGGCGCCGCGCTCGATCCCGCCTGCCGGAAAAACGTAGAACGCAGCGCGAAAACGGTCGAAACGATCTTGGCGACGGGCTATGCGGTCTACGGCATCAATACAGGCTTCGGCAAACTCGCCAATGTGCGCATCGAACCGCACGACCTGGCCGCCCTCCAGCGCAATATCGTGCTTTCCCATGCCGCTGGCGTCGGCGCACCGCTGCCCGACAATGTCGTGCGGCTGATGATGGTGCTCAAACTGGCGAGCCTCGCCCAGGGCGTGTCCGGGATCCGGCTTGCCACACTCGACCATCTCGCCGCCTGTCTTGATCGAGGTCTCATCCCCGTCGTGCCAGGCCAAGGGTCGGTCGGAGCTTCGGGTGATTTGGCGCCGCTTGCCCACATGACCGCAGCCTTGCTTGGCGTCGGCGCGTTTTCCGTCGCCGGCACGCACGTACCGGCAAGCGATGCACTCCGCTCGGCCGGACTCGCACCGCTTGTGCTCGGCCCTAAAGAAGGGCTCGCACTCCTCAACGGCACGCAAGCTTCGACAGCCCTTGCACTCGCCGGTCTGTTCGAAACCGAGCGCGTCTTTCAGGCAGCTCTTGTTACGGGTGCTCTCGCAACCGACGCGGCGCGCGGCTCAGACGGGCCGTTCGATCCGCGCATCCACGCGGTTCGTCGTCATGCGGGCCAGATCGAAGTCGCCGCAACCCTTCGCGGCTTGATGGAAGGCAGCGCCATTCGCGCCTCCCACCTCGTCGGCGACGAGCGCGTGCAAGACCCGTATTGCCTGCGCTGCCAGCCCCAAGTGATGGGAGCTTGCCTCGATCTGCTGCGCCAAGCGGCGACGACCCTTGCGGTCGAATCAAACGGCGTTTCCGACAATCCGCTGGTTTTTGCCGACGAAGGCGACGTGATCTCGGGCGGAAATTTCCACGCTGAACCTGTCGCCTTTGCCGCCGACATGATCGCGATGGCACTGTGCGAGATCGGCTCGCTTGCCGAGCGGCGCATCGCGATGCTGGTCGATCCGGCTTTGTCGGGCCTGCCTGCGTTTCTCACGCCCAAGCCCGGACTGAATTCAGGCTTCATGATCCCGCAAGTCACTGCCGCAGCGCTGGTCTCCGAGAACAAACAGCGCGCCTACCCCGCAAGTGTGGATTCGATCCCGACATCGGCCAACCAGGAAGACCACGTGTCGATGGCGATGCATGGTGCGCGCCGTCTGCACGACATGGCCGCGAACGCTTCTTGGATTGTCGGCATCGAACTGCTGGTCGCAGCCCAAGGGGCGGACTTCCATCGCCCACTTGCGTCCAGCCCAAGCCTCGAAGCCGCGCGCACACTGCTGCGCACGAATGTCGCGACCCTCGGCGACGACCGCTTTCTTGCTCCCGACATCGCGCATGCGCGCGACCTTGTCGTCTCCGGTGCACTTGTACGTGCGGCTGGCCGCGATCTTCCCTCGCTTCATCCCCACGGTCGCTGAATGCGCGCGCACCCGACATGGCTGACGGTACGGCGCGGCGAAGCGCCGCTCCTGCTCAGCATGCCGCACACGGGCACAGAAATTCCGGCGGCCCTCGAACAGCGCTTCGTGTCTCCCTGGCTTGCCCGCAAAGACGCCGATTGGTGGATCGAACAGCTGTACGATTTTGCCGCCGATCTCGACGCCACCATCGTGCGCACCGCAATTTCGCGCTCGGTCATCGACGTGAACCGCGATCCGTCCGGCGCCTCGCTCTATCCAGGACAGGCGACGACCGGGCTGTGCCCGAGCGAAACGTTCGACGGCGAGCCGCTCTATCGCGACGGCAACGCACCCGGTACGCCCGAAATCGCCGAACGCCGTGCTGCCTATTTCGATCCCTACCACGGCGCCATCGAAAGCGAGCTCGCGCGCCTGCGCGCTCAACACCGGCAGGTCGTCCTCTACGACTGCCACTCGATCCGCTCCACCATACCGCGCCTGTTCGAAGGAACGCTGCCTGCGTTCAATATCGGCACCAATTCGGGTGCCTCTTGCGACCCGGCGCTTGCAGAGATCGTTGCGGCGCTTTGCGCGGCAAGCGGCATGGGCCATGTCGTAAACGGCCGTTTCAAAGGCGGCTACATCACGCGTGCCTACGGCAATCCCGACAAAGGCGTGCACGCGGTTCAGATGGAGCTTGCCTGCCGGAGCTATCTGCCGGAGCCGTCAGGTGCGCCCGATCCGGGCAACTGGCCGCCTTCCTACGATCCTGCCTATGCAGTACCGGTCCGCGAAAGCTTGCGGGAAATTCTCGTCGCTTGCAGCCGCTTTTCGAAAGGAACGCCATGACCCGCATCGACAATAGCCGCACGATACGCGCCGCGCGCGGCACGGCGCTGTCCGCCAAGAGCTGGCTGACGGAAGCGCCCTTGCGCATGCTCATGAACAATCTCGATCCGGACGTGGCCGAGCATCCGGGCGAACTCGTGGTCTATGGCGGCATCGGGCGCGCGGCACGCGACTGGCCGAGCTTCGACCGGATCGTGGCAAGCCTGCGCAATCTCGAAGACGACCAGACCCTGCTCGTACAATCGGGAAAGCCGGTCGGCGTTTTCCGTACCCACGCCGATGCGCCGCGCGTGCTCCTCGCGAACTCGAACCTCGTGCCGCATTGGGCAACGTGGGCGCATTTCAACGAACTCGACCGCAAGGGCCTGATGATGTACGGCCAGATGACGGCGGGATCGTGGATCTATATCGGCTCGCAAGGCATCGTCCAGGGCACCTACGAGACCTTCGTCGAAATGGGCAGGCGCCATTTCGGCGGCAGCCTCGTGGGCAAATGGATCCTCACTGCCGGCCTCGGCGGCATGGGCGGCGCTCAGCCGCTGGCCGCAACCATGGCCGGCGCATCCTGCCTTGCGGTCGAGTGCCAGCCGAGCCGCATCGAAATGCGCCTGCGCACCGGCTATGTCGACGTGCAAGCCAAGGACCTCGACGAAGCGCTCGCGATCGTCGAGCGCTCGTGCAAAGAGCGCAAACCAATCTCGGTCGCCCTTCTCGGCAATGCCGCCGACGTGTTTCCCGAACTCGTCCGGCGCGGCGTGCGGCCCGATTGCGTGACCGACCAGACGTCCGCCCACGATCCGCTCAACGGCTATCTGCCGAAAGGCTGGACGCTCGCCGAATGGCAAACCCGTAAGGAGCGCGATCCAGCGAGCGTGGTGAAGGCCGCCAAGCAGTCGATGGCGGGGCATGTGCGCGCCATGCTCGATTTCCACAAAATGGGCATCGCCACCGTCGACTACGGCAACAACATCCGCCAGATGGCGCTCGAAGAAGGTGTTGCGGACGCTTTCGATTTTCCGGGTTTCGTTCCGGCCTACATTCGGCCCCTGTTCTGCCGCGGCATCGGGCCGTTCCGCTGGGCCGCGTTGTCGGGCGATCCGGAAGACATCTATCGCACCGACGCCAAGGTGAAAGAACTGCTCCCCGACAATGCGCATCTCCACAATTGGCTCGACATGGCGCGTGCGCGTATCAAGTTCCAGGGTCTACCCGCGCGCATTTGCTGGGTCGGGCTTGGCGACCGCCACCGCTTGGGCCTCGCTTTCAATGCGATGGTTGCCAGCGGCGAACTGAAAGCGCCCGTCGTCATCGGTCGCGACCATCTGGACTCAGGTTCCGTCGCATCGCCAAATCGCGAGACCGAAGCGATGCAGGACGGCTCGGACGCCGTGTCGGACTGGCCGCTGCTGAACGCGCTGCTCAACTGCGCATCGGGTGCGACCTGGGTATCGCTGCATCACGGCGGCGGTGTGGGCATGGGCTTTTCGCAGCATGCCGGCATGGTGATCGTCGCCGACGGAACGCCGGAGGCGGCAAGGCGCATCGAGCGCGTGTTGTGGAACGATCCGGCGACGGGCGTGATGCGCCATGCCGACGCGGGCTACGAAATCGCCAAAGACTGCGCGCGCACCCACCGGCTCGACCTTCCAAGCATCGCCTGACCGGCAGCCATGCGCATCATCCGAAGCTCGGACTGCCGGACGATGCCATGGAAAAACGGCGGCGGCGAAACGACCGAGATCGCGGTCTCCCCGGCAGATGCGTCTCTCGACGTATTCGATTGGCGTGTCAGCATGGCGCGCGTCGTAAGCAACGGTCCATTTTCGGTTTTTCCCGGCATCGACCGGAACCTGACCGTTCTCGAGGGTGCCGGCATCGTTCTCGAGCCGCAGGGCAACGCGGCGATCCGGTTGACGCCGGGCTCGCCCCCGTACGCCTTCCCGGGAGACCTTCCCCTCAACGCGCGGCTTATCGGCGGACCGATACTCGATCTCAACGTCATGGCGCGGCGCGGACGCGCGCGCTGCACCGTGTCGAAAAGCACAACTGCCGCATCCGGCGACTACGCGGCGGCGGGCAACATCCTGCTGCTGCTCATCCGCGGCGCCGGCGCGATGATCGGCGGGAACGTGCCAGTTTCGCACCTCTACGACGGCGACTGCAGCGTGCTTAACAGCGCCGACGGAGTGATCTCGCTTGTTCCGGAGGGCATTTTGACGCTCTGTAGAATCGATCTGTGGCTGGGTACCGACACATGACGGAACTTGGTGGCTGCATGAGATTCTTTTGACCCCGTCCTGAAGCCGGATATGGCAGGGTTCTTGCTCGGAAACTAGCTGGATACTGAGACCTAGCCGCGTGAGACGCGCAAAAAACGGGACCCACCAGGCATGAGCGGTACGAGCGCATCCTCCGCTCCAGACATGCGCGCACCCGCAGCACCGTTTGCGTGGCGGCGGCTTTCGGATTCCGTTCAGTTCGTGCTGTTTGCTGCCTTCTTGATCTGGGCCACGGTTAAGGGTGCCAGCAGCATGGGATATAACTGGCAATGGTATCGGGTCCCCCGCTTCCTCTATCGCGAGATCGACGGCGAAATCTATCTGGGCCCGCTCGCCAAAGGCCTGCTCGTCACGCTTGAGATCAGCGCCTGGGCACTCGTGCTCACGATCACGATCGGGTTGTTCGCGGCGATCTTGCGACGCTCGAATTCGCTGGCGGGCGAATGGCTGGTGCGCATCTATGTCGAAGCGATCCGCAACACGCCGCTGCTGGTGCAGCTCTATCTTTTCTATTTCGTGCTGGCGCCGATCCTGGGCATCGAGCGCCATTGGACCGGCATTCTGTGCCTTGCGGTTTTCGAAGGCGCATTCGCGGCAGAGATCTTCCGAGCAGGCATCGAAGCCGTACCCAAGGGCCAGTGGGAGGCCGGCCGCAGCCTGGGCCTTTCGAAGGCCGCCCTCTATCGCCACGTCGTGCTGCCGCAAGCGCTGCGCCTCGTGCTGCCGCCGCTCACCGGCCTGTCGGTATCGCTGGTCAAGCACTCTTCCATCGTCAGCGTGATCGCTGTTTTCGATCTCACCAACGAAGGTCGCAACGTAATCGCCGACACATTTCTTACCTTCGAAATATGGCTCACAGTGGCGGCGATCTATCTTGTCGTCACCGGTACCATGTCGCTTGGCGTGTCGCAGATCGAGCGACGCATGAAAACCTGACTTCCCATTTCCCAGGCTAAAGCAAACGAACGACCCAAACAGGAGACACTATGTTCAACTTCAGAAAACTGGCAATCGCGGCGGCGGCAGTCGTCGCTTTGATGGTACCGCTCGCGGCCCAGGCCCAAGACGCGCGCCAGGCGCTGTCGCAAACGAGCGCCATCGAGGACATCAAAAAACGCGGCACCTTGCGCGTCGGCATGGCCACCTTCGTGCCGTGGGCGTTCCGCAACAAGGCGGGCGAACTGATCGGCTACGAGATCGACGTCGCCAAAAAGCTCGCCGAAGACATGGGCGTGCGCGCCGAGTTCGTGCCGACAGCATGGGACGGCATCATTCCGGCCCTGATCGCGGGCCAGTTCGATTTCATCATCGGCGGCATGACGATCACGCCCGCGCGCAATCTCACGGTCAATTTCACGGCCCCCTACTCGGCGACGGGCGTTGACGTGGTTGCCAACAAGCGCCTGGCCAATGGCTTTTCGACGGTCGCGGATTTCGACAAGCCCAACGTCACGCTCGTGACGCGGCGCGGCTCGTCGGCGGCAGCCGCGGCACAGCGCCTATTCCCCAAGGCGACCCTGCGCCAGTTCGACGACGACGCGCAAGCGCTGCTCGAAGTGACCAACGGACGCGCACACGGGATGATCGGCACCGTGCCGCGCCCGGTCTTCGCGGCCCTCGACAATCCCGACACGCTGTTCCAACCGTTTGCCGAGCCACTCGTGCGCCAAGCCGACGCAATGGCGGTGCGCAAGGGCGATCCGGATTCGCTGAACTTCCTCAACAATTGGATCCAGAACCGCCAACTCGACGGCTGGCTTGCCGAACGCCAAGCCTATTGGTTCAAGGGTCGCGAATGGCGCGACCAGCAGGCGCAGTGAGCCACACCCTGCAAGACAGCCTGCCGCCGCCGGTTGACAACCGGCGGCGGTTCGGCCCTCTCGATCTGGCGATCGTGCTGTGCGTTGCGGCGGCTTGCGTCTATGTCGGCTGGCGCGCGCAGACCGTGCTCCACTACAATTGGAATTGGGCACCGGTTTGGAATTTCATCGTGCGCTACGACGCCGCGCAGGACTCTTGGGTTCCCAATCTCATCCTCAAAGGCCTATGGACCACGGTCCGCGTCAGCATATGGGCCGCATTGCTCGCTGCCGTGATCGGCGGTGCGATGGGCATGGCGCGCGTGTCGCAATCGCTGTTCTTGCGCCTCGTGGCGCGCAGCTACGTCGAAGCGATCCGCAACGTGCCGCCGCTCGTCTTCATCTTCGTAGTCTATTTCTTTTTGACGAGCCAAATAGTCCCGGCACTCGGGCTCGACACGTGGGCGCGCGGCGCTTCGCCCCAGACTCGCGCCGCGATCGAACTGCTGCTCGGGCCGCCGCAATTCCTGCCTGCCCTCGTCTCGGCGGTCGTGTGCCTGGCGTTGTTCGAGGGGGCGTACGTCGCCGAAATCGTGCGCGGCGGCATCCAGTCGATCGACAAGGGCCAATGGGAAGCCGCCAAGTCGATGGGGCTCGAGCGCGGACGCATCCTGCGGCTCGTCATCCTGCCGCAGGCGATCCAGCGCACCGTGCCGCCGTTGGCTGGCCAGTTTATCTCGCTCGTCAAAGACTCCTCGATCGTGTCGCTGATCTCGATCCAGGACCTTACGTTCCTCGGCAACGAGGTGGCGGCGACCACGACACGCATCTTCGAAGTATGGATCGTGGTGGCATTTCTTTATTTTCTGATGTGCTGGTCGCTGTCGCTGATGTTTGCGCGGCTCGAACGGCGTTTGGGTCGCTTCAAGTGAGCGCTTCGCGCGTCGAGATCGCGATCCTGGGCGGCGGCGTCGTGGGCCTCGCATGCGCGTTTGCGCTGGCCGATGCCGGGCGCGAGGTGGCCCTGTTCGATCCGTCGCCCGGTGGCGGCGCTTCGTTCGGCAATGCAGGCGGCATTACGCCGGGCTGGGTCGCCCCCGTCGCGATGCCGGCGACGTTGCGCGCCTTGCCGCGCATGCTTCTCGACAGCGCATCGCCCTTGACGATCCGGCCGGCCTATTTGCCGCAACTGCTGCCGTGGCTATGGCATTTTGCGTGGGCGGCCCGCCCACATCGCGTCGAAGCGATCTCAAAAGCGCTTGCCGCACTCACACTCGACGCATGCGACATATGGGCCGCGTTTGCTGGGCGTGCGGGATTAGCGCATCTGCTGCGCCGCCAGGGTCTGCTTTACGTCTATGCCAAGCAAACGGGCCGCGACGGTGCTGAACCGGCGCATGCGCTGCGCCGAAAGCGCGGCGTGCGTCTCGAAGAAGTCGACAGGGCTTGGCTGCAGAATTTTGCACCGATGCTCGCACCCGAGTATCGCTTCGGTGTTTTTGCGCCCGATGCCGGGCATGTCGTCGATCCGGGCGCGCTCTGCGACGGACTTGCGGCTTCCTTCGAAGCCAAAGGCGGGCGCATCGTGCGCGCGCGCATCGATCGCATTGCGCCGGAGGCGAATGGCGTTGCCTTCAGCACGCAAGGCGGCGATTGGCGGTGCGACAAGTTCGTGCTGGCGGCCGGCGCCCATTCGAAGCCTTTTGCGGCGGCACTGGGCGCCAAAGTGCCGCTCGACGTGGAACGGGGCTACCACGCGATGCTGCCGCGTCCCGGCCTCGAACTTCCCGCCCAGCTTATCGACGGCGAAGGCAAATACGCGGTCACATCGATGGCCGGCGGGCTTCGCCTTGCAGGCACGGTCGAACTTGCCGGGCTCGATCTGCCACCCGACTATCGGCGCGCGGAACAGCTAATAGCGAGCGCCAAGCGCCTGATGCCCGCACTCGACGCGAGCGATCCCAGCCTGTGGATGGGATTCCGGCCGTCCCTGCCCGACGGGCTACCCGTGCTCGGCCCTGCACCGGCAACGTCACGCGCCGTCTTTGCCTTCGGACACGCGCATCTGGGTGTGACGCTCGCCGCAAAAACCGCCAGCATTGTCGCCGACCTCGTCGCGGGCAAAACGCCGCCGATCGATCTTTCGCCGTTTTCGCCGTTGCGCTACGCCTGATCGCCTCATCGACAAAAACCATCAAGGAGACGCCAAGATGACTGCCTGGATCCAGATGCTGCAATACGACGAATCGTCCGGCTATCTGCGCGAGCTCTACGACCGCGTCAAAGGTCCGGGTGGTGCGATCGACAACGTGATGAAGATCCACTCGCTGCGCCCGCATACGATGGAGGGGCACAGCGCGCTCTACAAAAGCGTGCTGCACCATTCGGGCAATTCCCTGCCGGTGTGGTTCCTCGAATGCCTCGGCATCTATACGAGCCTGGCCAACCGCTGCGACTATTCGGTCGCTCACCATTTTGCCGGCTTGACGCGTCTGCTCAAGGACGAAGATCGCGCCAAAAAGATCTACGCGGCGTTGGCCGGGCGCGAGCCGGAGAAAATCTTCGACGGCAAGGAGCTTGGGCTCCTGCGCTACGTTCTCAAGCTGACGCTCGAACCGCAGCGCATGGCCGAAAGCGACGTGCTCGCGGCACGCAACGCAGGCGCAAGCGATGCTGAAATCTTTGAAGCGAACCAAGTCTGCGCCTATTTCAACTATTCCAATCGGCTGCTTAACGGTCTTGGCGTTACGACGGCGGGTGACCTGCTCGGCTTCTCGCCGCCCAACAGCGACAAGCTCGACGATTGGGAGCATGTCTGAGCAACATGCCTGCCTATTCGATCTTCGCTCTGGCGCGTAACGCGCTCTCCGGCCATCGCAACTGGCCGCGCGCCTGGCGCAGCCCTGCCCTTCGCAGCCGCTACGACATCGCCATCGTCGGTGCCGGTGGGCACGGGCTGGCGACGGCGTACTACTTGGCGCGCCGACATGGCCTGCGCAACATCCTAGTCGTCGATAAGGGATGGATCGGCGGCGGCAATACCGGGCGCAACACCGTGACGATCCGAGCCAACTATCTGCGCGAGCCGTCGATCCGCCTGCATGCAGAGGGCTTGCGCATGTGGCGCGAGATGTCGGGCGAGCTCGGTTTCAACGCGATGTTCTCCCAACGCGGCCAGATCGACCTCATCCAGACCTGGGCCAAGCTGCGCGACGTCAAACACCGCCAATCGATCCTGCATTTGGCAGGCGTGCCGTTCGACATCCTGACGCCACGCGAGGCGCAAGCGCATGTGCCGATCCTCGATCTCGACGGACCCAAGCGCCTGCCGATCCTCGCCGCGACCTGGCATCCGACGGCGGGTGTCGCGCGCCACGACGCGGTTGCCTGGGGCTATGCGCGCGCTGCCGACGCGTTGGGCGTGGATATCGTGCAAAACTGCGAAGTGACCGCCATTCGACGCGAGGGCGGGCGCGTGGCAGGCATCGAGACCACGCAAGGCTTCGTTGCTGCGCCCAAAGTGGCGTTAGCCGTTTCGGCACATGCAAGCGTGCTGGCGCAAACCGCCGATGTGCGCCTTCCGATCGAGACCGTGCCGCTGCAGGCTTTTGTGTCGGCACCGTTGAAGCCGATGCTGTCTTGCATCGTCAATTGCCCCGGTTCGGTCTATCTGAGCCAGTCGGACAAAGGCGAATTGGTCATCGGCGGCGGATCGGATCCCGTACCTTCTTACGTGCAGCGCGGCGAGTTCGCCGTCCTCGAGCGCGTCGTCTCGAGCTTGGTCGAGTTGTTTCCGGTCTTGGGTCGCGTCGCGTTGCTGCGCCAATGGGCGGGTGCGATCGATCTGTGCCACGACACCTCGCCCATCGTTTCGAAATCGCCGGTCGAAGGGCTCTATCTCAATATCGGCTGGGGATCGGGCGGCTTCAAGGCGATACCCGCCGGCGGAGCTGCGTTCGCCGATCTCGTCGCGAACGATGCGCCAAGTTCGGCGATCGAGGCTTTTGCGCTGGCACGGTTCGAACGCGGCCGCCCGCTCTACGAGACCGCCGGCGCGTCGAACCGGGATTGAACGCGATGCAGCTTGTCCCCTGCCCGCATTGCGGCCCGCGCGAACAAGGCGAATTCGTTTGCCTGGGCGAAGCACCCGCCCATCCGACTTCACCCGAGAATCTCGCCCGCGCGCTTTATGGCCGCGTCAACGCCAAAGGTATTGCGGTCGAACTGTGGTGGCATCGCCATGGCTGTCGGCAATGGCTGCGTCTGACGCGCGACAGTGCTTCAAATCGGTTTGCGCCGTGAGCGGCTATCGTCTCGAAAGCATCGCGCAGAGCGAACGCGTCGTGGCGACGTTCGACGGGATGCCGCTCGAAGCGCGACGCGGCGAAAGCTTGGCGGCGGCCCTGCTCGCAAACAGCATTTCCGTCACCGGCCGGAGCTTCAAATACCATCGCCCGCGCGGCATCGCCGGCTACGGCTGGTGCGAGCCCAATATCCTGGTCCAAACGTCCGAAGGAACCTTCCCTGCAGCTCAGCTGCAAGTCGCCGATGGCCTGCAGGCGCGCAGCGTCAATTGCTGGCCGTCGGCCCGCTTCGACGTCGCAAGCGTGCTCGGCGCATTCGGCGCATTGATGCCAGCCGGCTTCTACTACAAAACCTTTCGCGGACCGCGCGGTCGGATGTGGCCGCTGTTCGAGCCCGCGATCCGCGCTCTGGCTGGCCTCGGCACACTGCCCAAAACCGCGAAACCACTCGCTTCTCTCAAACGCTTCGCGCATTGCGACGTGCTCGTGATCGGTGGCGGTCCGGCCGGAATTGCAGCAGCCGAAGCGGCTTCGGATAATCCGGCCGCACGCGTGTGGCTGATCGAAGCCCTGGGCGCTACGCCAGCGATAGCCGCCTTGCGCAATCGACACAATGTCCACATTCTACACGATACAGTGGCGACGGGGCGCTACGATGGCAGCTTGATCGTGGCTTTGGAACGCCCGCGCTCCGGCGGTCTGGAAATGCGGCTGTGGAAAATCCGCGCGCGTTCCATTGTGGTCGCATCGGGCGCATTCGAGCGCCCGTTCGTCTTCGACGGCAACGATAGGCCGGGCGTTATGCTCCTCACAGCCGTTGCCGCCTATGCGCAGCACGACAAGGTCGCCTGCGGTCGACGTATCGTCGCGACGGTCAACAATGGTGCGGCATATGCCGATATTTCCGCACTCGCGGCCGCCGGCGTTACAGTCGTCGCAATCGCCGATCTGCGCGACGAGATCGAGCCCGAGCACAGGGATTTCGCCGCGCACAACGGCATCGCTCTCTATCCCGGACACGGCGTTGTCGCCGCATCGGGTGCCCCTTTGCGCAAGGTTCGCATCGCACCACTCGGCCAACCAGCGCGCGGGCTGGAGCTTGCCTGCGATACGCTGGCAATGGCCGGGGGCTGGACGCCGGCCGTGCATCTGCATTCGCACGCCGGCGGCAAACTGCGCTTCGACCGAGCGATCGCGGCGTTCGTTCCCGATGGCCCGCACGAGAACTGCTGGAGTGCCGGTGCGTGCAACGGCCGTTTCGCCCACGATGATGTTGTCGCCGACGGCCGACATACGGGCCTCGTTGCGTGCGCTGCAGCAGGTTTTGCCGCATCGCCCGGTACGCCACCGAAAGCGCCGGTACGGTCGCCGAGTGCGCTATTGGCGCGCTGGGAAACCGGCGACGGAACGGGCAAGGCGTTCGTCGATGTTGCCGCCGACGTCACAGCCGACGACATTCGCCTTGCTGTGCGCGAGGGCTACGATTCGGTCGAATTGATGAAGCGTTACACGACGGCGGGCATGGCGCCCGACCAGGGTCGCTTCGGCAACATGAACGCGATCGACGTGCTGGCGCGTGCGCGCGATATCGCACCCGCCGCCGCCGGCACAACGACCTATCGGCCGCCTTTTGTGCCGCTGCCCTTCGGGGCAATTTCGGATTTTGGTGACGCGCTGCTGAAACCGTCGCGCACCACCACGCTTACCGCGTGGCACGAAGCCGAAAACGCCGTCATGTACGAGGCCGGCGCCAATTGGCGACGGCCCGGCTACTATCCACGCGCAGGCGAGGATCTGGACGCCGCAACAAGGCGCGAGTGCCGCGCCGTGCGCAACACCGCGGGCATCTACGATTCTTCGCCGCTCGGTAAGTTCGAAATTGTCGGCCCCGATGCCGGCGCATTTCTCGATTTCGTCTATTGCACGCGCCTCTCCGATCTCAAACCCGGATTTGGGCGCTATGGCTTGCAGCTGCACGAAGACGGACGGCTGTTTGACGACGGCATCGTGTTTCGGCTCGGCCCCGATAGATTTTTTGTAACGACTACGACCGGCAATGCCGATGCCTGCCTCCAGCGCTTTTGTTATGCGCGTCAGATCCTGCGGTCCGATCTTGCGGTGCATGTGTTGCCGGTGACCGAACAATGGGCCGATCTTGTGCTCTGCGGGCCGCGCGCACACGAGGTCCTCAATGCGGCAGGTGGGGAACTGCCGGCTGAATTTCCATTCATGGCGATCGCCGACGCCCGTATCGCGGACTGCGACGTGCGTGTCGCGCGCGCCGGTTTCACCGGCGAAGTCTCGTTCGAGATATTTGCACCCGCGCGGGCAGCACCTGACCTCTGGCATCGATTACTGGAGGCCGGAAAAGTTTGTGGCCTAACACCCGTCGGCTCGGAAGCAAATCACGTGCTGCGCATCGAAAAAGGCTATGTCTCCGTCGGGCACGATTGCGACGGAATTGCCGACCCGGACGATCTGGGTTTGCGCTTTGCCGTGCACATCGAAAAGGCTGATTTCATCGGCAAGCAGGCCGTGCAGCGCAATCGCGCGGATCAGGGCGGACGGCCACAACGCGTAGGCCTTTTGGCACGCGACCCAAACTTTGTGCTGCCCGAGGGTGCGGCGATCCTGAAGCCCGATGCAGCCGCAAGCCGCGGCTATGTGACGGCAAGCTGCTGGAGCGATACGCTCGGCCGCTCGCTTGCAATGGGCCTGCTCGAAGACGGGCGCAAGCGCATTGGCAGCGAAGTTGCGATCTCGCTGCCGGGCGGAATTGCGCACGCCACGGTCGTCGCACCGGTTTTCTTCGATCCCAAAGGAGAACGCCAGCGTGGCTAAAACGACCGTCGCCGCTTTGCCGCCCGAAACGCTGACGGCAATCCTTTCGCCGCTGCGGCCCGATTTGCCGCATTTGGCGATCGAGCCCAACCTTTCGCTTGTTTTGAGCAAATGTGCACCGCCGCCCGGCGGCTACGCGATCGACATGTCGCACGGATACGTCGCCTTTGCCGTCGAAGGGCCGAGTGCTGCCGCGTTGCTCGCGCAAGGGATTGCGCTCGATTTCGACAGGTTGCCCGCCGATTTTGCAGGCCGCACACGGCTTGGCGAGATCGCGATCGTGCTCCAACGACGCGCAAATGGCTATGTGCTGCGTTGCGAGCGATCCTACGGTGAATGGCTAGCCGGGTGGCTCGCCGAAGCGTTGCGGATCAGGATTTTGTCTGGCGATACTTGAAGGCCTTGCCGAAGCGCTCGATGATATAGTCGCCGCAGGTGGTCGGCGGATATTTCGCGTCGGCAGGATCGTCGAGCAGATCGCGCGGATCAATTTTCGTGTCGGGATGCGGATCGAAGAACACAGCCATCGAATAGCGCGTACGCCCTGACGCATTGACCACACGATGCGCATTCGAGTTGAGTCGACCGTTCGTCCAACGCTGCATCAGATCGCCGATATTTACGACCAGGGTATCCGCAATCGGATGCGCCGTGACCCACTGGCCGCTTTTGGCGAGCACCTGCAAGCCGCCCACATCGTCCTGCGACAGCAATGTGAGGCCGCCGTAATCGGTGTGCGGCGCCACGCCGAACTGCATTTCGCCCAGACCGGCAGGCTGCGGCGGATAGTAGATCGCCGAGCCGCGCGCCAACGGCTTCGCGAACGAGGCCGCGAAAAACGAAGGATCGCGCCCCAGTGCTGCGGCGAGCCCCGTCAGCAGGCGCTGGCCGCACGCACAGATCGCGAGATAGTAGGCGTAGAGTGCGGCCTGCATTTCGGGCATCTCGGCAGGCCACTGGTTGGGTCCCATCAACGGCTTGTCGGCCGCCACGTCGGGATCCTCGGCCGGCAGCTCGAGACCCCAAAGGAAACTTTCTTTGAGATCGATCTTGGCGCCGCGATACATTTTGGCTTCGCCTACCGAAAGAAAGCCGCGATGGCGCGCATCGATCGTCACGCGGCGCTTCTGCTCTTCGGATTGCGCGAAGAACGCGCGGCTGGCCGCGTAGGCGCGCGCAGTTATTGCCGCATCGACGCCGTGGTTGGCGACGTAGAAAAACCCGATCTCTTCGGCCGCTTGGCGCATCGCCATACCAACCGCCAATATCTGGGCAGGATCGCCCGATACCAAGCCGCCGACATCGACAACCGGGATTTCATCGATGGAAATTTCGGTTGCGCGCGCATAAGCCATGGTGCTGCTTTCATCGACTTTATTCATGAGCGACTGTCTGTTACTCTGAAAATACCCAGCTATATAGACAAACTCAAGTGAGCATCGTTCATGCCTATATCGCCGCTTCGCATCTTGCCGCCGATCTCCGCTTTGCGCGCTTTCGAGGCGGCGGCACGGCTGGGCAGTTTTACGATGGCAGCCGAAGAGTTGGGCCTCACCCAAAGCGCCATCAGCCACCAAATCCACAGCCTCGAGGACCAACTTGGTTTCGAACTGTTCCATCGCGAGCCGCGGCGCATCACGCTGACCCCCAAAGGCGACGCGCTGGCAGTCGCGGTGCGCGAGGGCTTGCGTGTCGTCGCCGACGCAATCCGCGAATTGACTACGGCCGACACGGGCCCGCGCCTCACCGTCTCCACCCTGCCCGGCTTTGCCGTGAAATGGCTGTTCCCGCGGTTGATCCGCTTCGATGCGCAGCATCCCGAGATCGAACTGGCGATCGCGACGACAGGGCAGCTGGCGGATTTCAGCCAAGGCGAGGCAGATGTGGCGATCCGCTACGGTACCGGCCGCTATCCGGGTCTGCATGTCGAAAAGATTCTCGACGAAACGATGTTTCCGGTCTGCGCGCCGCGCTTGATGGACGGGCCGAAGGGCCTACGCAAACCGGCCGACATCAAAAATGTGCCGTTGCTGCACGACGACATCATGCGCTTGAGCGACCGGATGCCGGGCTGGCAGAGTTGGATCGAAGCGGCCGGAATTGCAAATGTCGATCTCGCAAAAGGCCGCCGGTTCGGCCAGTCCAACATGTCGATTCAGGCGGCGATCGAGGGACTTGGCGTCGCACTTGGCCGGCTGCCGCTCGTTGCGGACGATTTGGCCGCCGGGCGGCTGGTGCGCCCTTTCGATCTCGCGATACCCAGCGGCTATGACTACTATTTTGTGTGTCCGCAGCGCCAGCTCTCGGCACCAAAAATAGCGGCATTCCGCACGTGGCTTCTCGCCGAGACGGCTGCTTTCATCGAGACGGCTGCTTTCATCGAGACGGCTAGCGCGTGAACGCCGCTTTGAAGCGCTGGCGCGCCGGAGCACCATGGATGAAGGCGTAGTCTTGCGGACTGGGTGCACCCGCCTCGACGCGCAATGCGCGGAAAATGGGGCCTTCGCCTGCGAGGATTTCGGGCAGATCGGCAGCAAAGGCATCGAGCGACGCGATCATGCGGGCATTGGCAAGGCCTGCACCTTTGGCAATGGCGGCAAAATCAAGATTCGCCTGCCCCGGGAGCGGATGACTGCCGTTGGCTTCGTACACACCGTTTACGCACACAAGATGCACAAAATTGCGCGGTGACGCCGCCGCCACGCTTGCGAGGCTGCCGAGATTCATCAGCAAGCTGCCGTCGCCGTCGAGCACGATAACGCGCTTGTCGGGGCGCCCCAAGGCGAGCCCCAAACCGTGCGAGGAGGCAAGGCCCATGGCACCGATCGAAACGTAATTGAGATCGCGCGGCGCCATTTCCATCCAATCGAACGCCGCCTGATAGGTCGCCACGATCGCTTCGTCGCGGACTTTGGCGGCCAGCAGGCGCAAACATTCGTCGCGTTTCATCATGCGGCCTCACCTCCCGGCAAGGGCGGCTGGCCGATCAGCAGGCAAACCGGCCGCGATTTTTCGTAGGCGCGTGCAATGGCCGGTGCGATTTCGCGTTCGTCCGGCGCATGTTCGATCCAACGATGCGCAACACCCATCGCCTCGAGGATAGGCTCCACTATGCGAACGCCGTATTTTGCCGATTGGCGCGGGGCGACGTCCGGCTCCTTGCCCTGCATGCCCACCAGTATCACGACGGGCTGTTCGTATTCCACGCCGACCGCGCGCAGCGCGTTGATGGAATCGAGCAGTCCCGTCTGCTGGATCAGCAGCACGGCGCGGCGCCCGGCAAAGGCAAGCCCTGCGCAGATCGCAATGCCTTCGTCTTCCTTGCAAATGCGAACGAGTTTGATGTCGGCATCGCGCGAGAGCGGCCACAAAAGTCCGTCGCTGGTGACGATGTCGGGCACCGCAACGACGAACTCGACGCGCGCTTTTTTGAGCTCGGCAATAATCGTCGCACCGCGCATCGGCAGTTTCTTCATGTACGGCCCGCAAGATGGTCGGCCAAGGCTCCGAGTGTCGCGTCGGTGTCGGCGGCAAGACCGACGCCGATGCGCAACTCGCACAGATGTGCCGGGTCGCGCCAGTCGCGCACCAAAATTCCGCGTGTCTCGAGGGCCACCATCGCCGCAGAAGCCGACCCCGGCATCACACACGACACGAAATTGGCCGCCGACGGCAATACGGCCACACCGAGTGCGGCCAAACCATCGGCCAAACGTTGGCGCTCGGCAGCATTCCTGTCCAACAGCTCACTAAGGTAAGGTTGGTCGCGATAGGCCGCCAATGCGGCGGCCTGGCTCAAGGTCGGCACGTTGAATTGAAGCTTGACGCGGCGCAACGCCTCGGCGACCGAATCGTCGCCGCAGATTGCGTAGCCGACGCGCAAAGCCGCCAGTGCGTAGGCTTTCGAGAAAGTTCGCGTCGACAGCCAAGATCCTTTGCGCTCGCGTAGCAATGCCAGCGTGTCCGGTCCACCCGCGTGGCGGCCAAACTCGAAATACGCCTCGTCGAGATAGAGCAATACATTGTCGGGAACACCTTCGACGACGGCGCGCAATGCCGCCTCGCCCATCATGCCACCCGACGGTGGATTGGGCGTGCAGCAAAAGACAAGCCGCGTGCGCGGGCCGATCGCGGCCAGAAGTGCGGCTGCGTCGCACGCCCCACCGGCATCAAGTGCGACGCGCCTGATCTGGGCGCCCGCAAGCCGCGTCGACAAGCCGTAGCGCGGAAAACTTGGCGCCGGGACAACGGCCTCGTCGCCGGGCGCCAATGCGACCTGGCAGATCAATTGGATCAACTCGTCGCTGCCGCATCCCAGCACGATGCGTCCGGCTGGCATCTCCGCATCGCGCGCGATCGCATCGACAAGGTCGCGACCATAAATGTTGGGATACCGATTGAGATCGTGCATTGCGGCGGCGATCGCCTCGGCGACGCGCGGCGACGGCGGATAAGGCGATTCGTTGAGATGGATGAGGCGCGGCCGACGTGCTGGATCCGGATAGTCCGAAAACGTCGTCGGCCCCTTGTAAGGCGGTAGATCGCGAACAGTCTGCGACGCCCACTGCAACGCAGACCGCTCCGCGCCGCCCGATTTATCTGCCGTCATGCCCAAGAAATTCCTCCCAACCGTGCGGACCAAAGCCTAGAACGCGTCTTGCTCCCTGTCGAATGAGTTTGCCTGACATGCGCCGTCGCGGAATTCATGGTCCCCGTGCGACGTCGCGGCGCGCCTCGGCATTGCGCAGCAAACGGCCCAACTTTTCGAGCCCCGGGGCGCACCCCCGGTGAGTCGGCCGATCTCGCATGACGTCTCGACCAAGGCCGCGATCTCCAACGACCGTCCCGCCTCAAAATCCTATAAGGTCGAGGTTCGAACGTTGGCCATGCCCGACATCATTGCGATGCGCGCCTCGATCCCGATCGACGGTGTGACCTGACCGGGTTTTCTTGGACCAGGCTGATTGAGGTAGTCAGTTTGGAAAGGAGCCCGAAAAGATACCCAAGAAGCGACATAGCGCCGAGCAGATCATCACGTAGCTACGGCAGATCGACGTGCTGGTGGCGCATCGTGCATCGTTATCGGCGCGCCGTCGTGGAACTTGACGCCCGCACGCAGCTTGAACTCCCACACCAGCGGCGCTTCGACCAGGCACCACGATTCGGCCAGCGACGGGCGCAGTTCTTCGTTGGCGCCCATGCGCACCAGCGAGCCGAACATATGCATGCGCACATCGACATTGGGACCGATTTCGGCGGCGTGCGGATCGATGACGGTCGGCGGGGTTGCCATGCCGATCTTAATGTCGGCGGCATGGCCCGATGTCGACGCCAGAACCAGCCACAACAGTATCGCGAACACGAAACACTTGATCATCGCAAAGGCTCTCGGCGTTTGTCCGACATTCGATATAATAACTGACGCAAATCCCTCGCACTTGCGAGACCGATGCCGTCGGGCGCCGTTTCAGCGTTTGGATGCAATCCAAGCGGCAACGGTGGTGCGATAGGGCCCCAGCAGGCTTTCGAAGACCGGATGTGCCGCCATCGCCTGGCGCCAGCGCGTGACGCGCTGCGTATACGACACAGACCAGCCGAACACCGGTTCGAGCGCATCGAGAATCGCAAAACTCGCGGGAAATGCACAGTCTGCCAAGGTCGGCGAAATTCCGACCGCATACGGACCTTCGGGATCGAGCTCGGCTTCGAGCAACGTCAGGGCAGCGGCAATCCCGGCAGCGGCAATCCCGGCAGCGGCGTCTTGCGGCGGTTGGCCGCTCGCGACGGCCCCGAAACACGCGCGCAGCTTGGGCTCAAAACGCAGATCGTGCAGCCGCCCCAAAAAGCGCGCGCGCGCCCGGCCGCGCGGATCGGCAGGCAGCAAACGCGGCTGCGGAAAGCGATCCTCGAGATATTCGAGGATCGTGTCCGACTCAGCCAGAATGAAATCGCCGTCGACCAACGCTGGAACCGTTCCGGCAGGCACAATCGCGCGATATTCAGCACTGCGATAGCCGCCGGGCGGTTCGCGGATGTCGAGTGCCAAGCCTTTCAACGCGGCGGCGATGCGGACTTTGAGGCTGTAGCTCGACAAAGCGGTCGCATAGAGGAACATCGCAAATGCCTTCGCGTGGGAAACTGAAGCGGCTAGTGTGGCGCCAAGTGCGTGCGGAAGGAAAGAGACATGCGGCTCGAATTGCAGACATGGCCCAAGGTTCAGGACTATCTCAAGCGCAGCAAAGGCATAATTGTGCCGCTAGGCTCGACCGAGCAGCACGGCCCCGAAGGTCTGACCGGCACCGACCATCTCTGCCCCGAGGCAATCGCGCGCCGTATGGGGGCCGCGCACGGCGTGCTCGTCGCACCGACGATTCAGGTCGGCATGTCGCAGTTCCACCTCGACTTTCCTGGATCGCTGTCGTTGCGCCCGTCGACGCTGATGGCGGTCGTGCGCGACTATGTGGCGTCGTTTGCGCGCACCGGATTCGAGCGCATCTATTTCCTGAACGGTCATGGCGGCAACGTGGCACCAACGCGCGCCGCCATCCAGGAATTCTACGCCGACCTGTCGATGGCCGGGCGCGACGCTGACGTGAAAATACGCTGCAAGCTGAAAAGCTGGTGGGAACTGCCGCGCGTCGATGCGCTGCGGCGCGAACTCTACGGCTCAAGCGAGGGCTTCCACGGCACGCCATCGGAGATCGCGATCACGCTCGCGGCTTGGCCCGAAGCGATCAGCGAATTCAACCTAGCACCCCCGCCCTCGCATGGGCGCAACGATCTGCTGGAGCATTCGGGTGACAACTACTACGAAGCGGCCGATTATCGGCGGCGTTTTCCCGACGGTCGTGTGATTTCGGATTCGGCCCTGGCGACGCGGGCCGCAGGCGAAAAGCTGATCGCCTTGGCCGTCGAGGATTTGGCGCAGGATTACGAGGCGTTCCTGGGCTCGAGCTAGCGCCCGGCCGCCATGCGCGCTTCGAGCCTGCGCACCAGCCACGACACGACGAGGATCAGCAGCAGATACTCGATGACCAGCATCGTGTAGATCTCCAGCGGTCGATATTCGATCAGCACCAGTTCCTGGGCGCGGCGCGTGAGCTCCTGGTAGCCCACGACCGAGATCAGCGAACTCATCTTCAGCACGTAGACGAATTGGTTGCCCAACGCCGGGAGGATTCGGCGGATGGCCTGGGGCAGCACGATAAAACGCATCGTTTGCCAGCGCGTGAGCCCAAGACTCATCGCTGCCTCGCTCTGGCCGAGGGCGACCGATTGGATGCCCGCGCGAAAAATCTCGGACTCGAAGGCTGCATCAGACAAAGCAAGCGTGGCGATACCCGCCGCCATCACGCTGAACTGGATGCCCGCGACGACCGGCAGCCCGTAATAGACCCAGAGCAGCAGCACCAGCACCGGGATGGCGCGAAAGACCTCGACATAGACGCGATTGAGCGCGCGCAGCGCAGGCACGCGTGACAGACCCACGATCGAAAGGCCGGCGCCCAGTACGACCGATATCGCGATCGCGACGAGCGACAGCGTCACGGTCGCGATCATGCCGTCGGCGAGGAAGGCAAGGTTCTTGAGGCCGCGCGAATCGAGCGGCGAAACAACGTACCACCCCCAATTGTAGGAATGCCCCCCGCAGCCGGACAGCGCGAAGACCCCGGCCATAGCCAGGATTGTCGCGGTCCGGCGCGCGGGCAGCCGCGTCAGGATTCGGCGTATCAGGATTTGGGCAGCCACTTGTTCTCGAGCGCTTCGAAGAAACCTTCGCGCGCCTTTAGGGCGACCCAGGTATTGACGTAGTTCAGCCACACGGGATCGTCCTGCGCCATCATGAAGGCCGCCGGACGGCGGTTGCGCGGCTGGACACTGGCAGCCAGCAGGGTCAAGGCGTCGAAACGGCGGATCAGCGACGACGCCTCGACATTGCTGGTCAATGTCAGATCCGCGCGCCCAGCCAACACTTCCTGGAAGCCAGTCGCAGGCGCCTGCACCGAGACAATGCGCGCGCGCGGGAAATGGGCTTTCGCCTGATCTTCGAACACGGTGCCCATCGACACGGCCACGCGCACGCCGTCGGCATTGATCGCTTCCCACGTCGCAAAGCGCGCCGCTGCCGACTTCGCGGCCACGGGCACCGAGCTGAACTCGAAATAAGGTGCCGTGAACGCCGCACCGCGGGCGCGCGCCATCGTCACCGAGGCGCCCGAGAAAATGTCAAACCGGTTGGCGCCGATCCCCGCCACAATCTGCGCCCACTCGGTCTGCACCCATTCCACGCGCACCCCGGAATCGGCGGCGAGCTGGGTCATCGCTTCGACGTCGAAGCCCTGATACGAGTTGGTCGTCGTGTCGCGGAAGCTCATCGGGTTGAAATCGCCCGTGGTGCCGACGCGCATGGTGCCGCGCTCGAGGATCTGCTGGAGGCGCGAACGCCCGGCGGCGGCAGGCGCTTGGGCTTGGGCGGTTTGGGCGGCGGCGAGCGTCGCCCCCCCGACAAAACCCGTACCGATCACGCGGGCAAGATCGCGGCGATTCATCTGAAGGCTCCTTGGCTGGTTGAGGGGATATCTGGACCGCCACACTAGACGGTGGTTCGATTGCGTCAAGATTCCGTTGGATCGGGGCGGCACCGCCCGAGCGTCTAGGGCAAAGGCGGCAGGGCGCGCGGTGGGCGCGCAAACACGCGCAGCAGTATCGGCTCGAAAGTCGAAAGCGCCTCCTCTTTGGCCTCGGCATCGACCGTGCATTGGTCGTAGCGATGCACGAATTCGGCTGCCGCCTCGAAATGCGGATGGCCACGCCAGCGCTCACGGGCACGACGGTCGGCGCTGGGGTGCTCGTTGTAGTGATGGGCCTGGAAATCGGCATGGCGCTCGACAATCCAGACCATTCGTTCGTCGACATAGGGGGCGAGCAATTGCGCCGCAAATCGACCGTGCGACGTTGGACACGCAATGAAGCCTATATCGTGCAGCAAAGCTGCGGCGACATAGTCGTCGTCGCGCCCGTCGGCCAGCGCTAAGGTCGCCGCCTGCACGCAATGCCGATAATTATTGACGTGGTAGCCGAAGCTTGGATCGTCTTTGGACGCCGCCAGCAATCGAAGCGCTTGGCTCGCCTGCAGCGCTGCCTGGTAGGGCGGGCGTTGCGCTGCCAGAAGATTCCAATCGGCTAACGTGAATTCGTCGAGCCGCGAAGGCCCCACATACTGCGATGCGGGATCAAACAGCTGCGAGCGGGCCGTGACGTCGAAATTGTCGCGCATTGCAAAAGCATGGCCCAAAAAATTTGCGACCGCCATACGATTGTGACACCAAATGCCTGAGATCCTATTCCGCTACCGCGATCTGATTTCGCAATTGATCGCCGCAATAGCCGAGGGCGTTCGGAAAGCGAGCCGCCGCAGCGCGTGCATCCTTGCCGAGATTTCGGCTCGACATCGCCGGAACGAAGCGGTGGGATCGAACCCCGCTTGGCGATGCCTCGCACTCCAGTTCCCCAATTGGCCGAAATTCGAACGATTTCAATACCAGTTTCCGGTGTTTAACGCGCCAAAGGAAACTGTGCGGAAACCGAGGGCACTAAGGGCATGTCGAATGCGACATGCTGCTATGTTTCTTTTATCTTGGGACAATGTGGCCTGAGGAGCGCCGGTCCGCCGCGACAGATGGTTACCGATACCATCAGTCCTTCTCCGCGAGCAGCAGATAAATCGCTGCCGTCCACGAAAAGGTGCCGCCGCCGCCGGCCGCACCGCTGAGCGGATCGAAATTCTCGCCGAAGCCCGCCTGTTCAATGGCGCTCCGCGTCGACGCCGAAATCTGCTGTGCGTGCACCGCGTCGCCCGCGCGCGCAAAACCGTCGGCGATCATCCAATTGACAACGGCCCAGACCGGTCCGCGCCAATAGCGTAGCGCTTCGAAAGCCGGGGATTCGGGTGGCGTCGAAGGAACGAGGACGTCCACTTGAGAACGCCAACGGTCGAGCGTAGCCCCCATCTGTGCAGCCTGTGCGGCATTCGCCGCATCGGCATATAGCGGCAAGAAGCCTGCCGAGGTCGCAACCTCGATCGGCGCATCGGCGATCAGATCGCGCGAGCCGAATAGGCCGAGCTTTGGCTGCCATAGCGTCGCGAGTGCCTGCTTCATGCACGTAGCTCGCTTCGCGATCTCGGCCTGCTCGGCGGCCGTGCCGAAGCGCGCGGCGAGCCCCAGCAGATCAACTTCCGCGCGCGCCAGAATGGCGTTGATCGAAACATCGACAACTTTGAAAGGCGCGACCTGCCACATCCGCGCCGGATCCCAGCCCGCATCGCGATAGCAATCGACCAGATGGATGAACCGCTGGTAGTCGATGTTGTGCGGGCGATGTCCGGCATCGACGTGGCTCGTGTCGCGTCGCTTGACGACCGTCGTGGTGTTTGTAGGTACGCGCGCAAACGCTGTATCCCAAGCTGGGCTGTTGTCCATCCCTGTTTCCCACGGATGCAGCACAGCCACGAGGCCCGTCTGCAGCGGATCGCGCGCCCGCGACCACCAGCGATGGTTGGCCAAAAGCTGCCGATAGATCGCCGCTCCTTTCGCCTCGGCAAGGCCTTTGTCGCGCGCGTTGGCGACGAGCCGTGCAACGGCAGAGGCGAGCACCGGCGGCTGTGTGATGCCGGATGTGGACGGCGCATGGTGCGTGCCCCACACGTCGGGCCCCGGAAAATACTGGTCGCTCGCGGTGTGGAACACGATATGCGGCACCATGCCGTCGTCCCATTGGCCCTTGAGCAGGCTCTCGACTTCGCGCCATGCGGCAGCCTCGTCGAATGTCTGCCAGCCCATTGCAACGAAGGCCGAGTCCCAATTCCACTGGAACGGATAGAGCCGAGCCGTCGGCACGGTGTAGCCGCCCTTGTCGTTTGCGCGCAGAATACCCTGCGCCTTTTCGATATACGCGTTCATGTACGTCCTTCTATTGCGCGGCCGTCGGCCGCATCCATCCAGCAAATGCGCCCCGCGATGGGGGCAAGATGAAGCGTTTCGCCGGCCGCAACATCGCGTTCGCCCGCATAAACGACGCGGACCTGCTGGCCGTGCGCATTCCCGGTCAGCAGCGCATGGGCGCCCAGCGGTTCGACCACGCGCACCTCGAAAGGCAGCCCCGTGTCGGCCGTCGCCGGCAACAAATCCTCGGCGCGCACGCCCATGACAATCTCGCCGCTGGTGCGCGGACAGGCGAGCTTCAACGCACCGATCGCGACTGTGCCGTCGATGGCCTGGCAGCGCAGAAAATTCATCGGCGGTGCACCGACGAACGAACCGACGAAAACCGTCGCAGGCGTGCGATAGACCGCCATCGGCGGAGCGAGCTGCTCGATCCGGCCGTCATGCATAACCGCAATGCGGTCGGCAAGCCCCATCGCTTCGGTCTGATCGTGCGTGACGTACAGCGTCGTCGTGCCCGCCTCGCGCAGCACGGCTTTGAGCTCGGCGCGCATCTCCATGCGCAGCAACGCATCGAGATTGGACAAAGGTTCGTCCATCAGCAGCACGCTCGGCTCGACCGCAAGCGCACGCGCGACAGCCACGCGCTGGCGCTGGCCGCCAGAAAGCTGCCCCGGATGGCGGGCCAGCAGATGCTCGATATGCATGAGGCCCGCCGCGCGCTGGACCTGTCGGTCGACCTTGGTGCGATCGGCCTTGGCCATGCGCAAGCCGAAAGCGATGTTTTCGTACACCGTCATGTGCGGGAACACAGCATAGTTCTGGAACACCATCGCAAGCTTGCGCTCCCGCGGCGGCAGGTCGCTCACGTCGCGTCCGCCGACGAGGATACGGCCAGCGCTGCGCGTCTCGAGCCCGGCCACGATGCGCAGCAGCGTCGTCTTGCCGCAGCCCGACGGGCCCAGCAACGCGACGAACTCGCCGTCCTCGATATTGAGCGAAAGCTCCTTGAGCGCCGTCATGCTCCCGAAACTCTTGCGCACGCTCTCGATCGAGATTCCGGCCATTGGCTTCCTCAGCGGTTGGCAATGCCCCACATCGCAAACAGATAGCGACGCACGGCAAAGATGAAGACGACCGACGGGAGGATAAGCACGAGCCCGCCGGCGAAACGGAAATGCAGCGGCGATTCCGAGAGCACGGTCAGCAGATACGCGGTCAGTGTGCGCTCGCGTACCGTGAGCACGGAGGCGGCAAACACCTCGTTCCACGAGATCACGAAGGCGAACAGGCCGGTTGCCGCAATGCCGGGCAAGGCCAGCGGCAGAACGACTTTGACGAAGGCCTGCAGCCTTGTGCAGCCGAAAATCCAAGCCGCCTCTTCGAGTTCGCGCGGAATGCCGACGAACAGGCTCGACGTGACGAGGGCCGCGAACGGCAGAGCGAGCGCCGTATGGACGAGCGCCACGCCGAGCGTCGTGTCGTAGAGTCCCCAGCGGATGAACGCGACCGTCAAAGGCAATGCGAGGATCGCGATCGGAAAAGCGCGTGTAAGCAGAATCAGCAACCGATAAGCGTTCTGGCCGCGGAACGAGAAGCGTGCGAGCGCATAGCCGGCGGGCGTGCCCAGCAATGTCGCAAACACCATCGTCATCGCGGCGGCCGTCACGCTGTTCCACAGCGCCTTGCCTACCCCTTCGATGCGCAAGAACAGCGCGAGCGCCGAAAAGGTAAACTCAGGGGGCAGCATAGATTTGGGCCACAGAAACACGCCTTGGCGTCCACCAATCGCACCGGCTGCGATGAGCCAGATCGGCACGAGCACCCAGGCGCACATCGTCGCGACACCAGCCCAAAACAGGAGACTGCGCGGGCGCATCACAGCCGCGCCTCCGGCTTGGTCCGCAGCACGCGCAGGTAGAGCGCCGTCGCCGCAAGCGAGATCGCCATTACGACGACCGCATAGGCAGCGGCGACGGCGTAGCTCTGGTTTTCGAACTGCCAGACATAGGCTTCGCTGACGAGCACCGGAAAATTCCGACCGCCCAACGCAAAAACGACCGCGAAGACCTCGAACGCTAGCACGGTGCGTAGAATAAGCGCCGTCTGCAGGCTCGGCTTGAGCAGAGGTAAGGTCACGCGCGTGAAGCGCTGCCAAGGCGTGGCGCCGAATATCTCGGCAGCCTCGCCGTATTCTTTCGGAATGAGGCCGAAGCCTGCAACGAGGATCACGAGAACAATCGCGGTCGCGCGCCACACCTCGGCCAGCACGATCGCGACGAACAGCGTAATCGGCGTTTCGTAGGAGAGCCAGCCGGTTGGCCCGTCGATTAGGCCGAGGGCGAAGAGGGCGCTGTTCACGTAGCCGCGGTCGGTCAACAGGGCGAGCCAGACGAGCCCTGCGGCAAGATCCGACACGCCCATCGGGATCGTCCAGACCCACAGCACCATTTCGCGTCCGCGCGAAATCTTCGTGAGCATCTGGGCAAGGCCGAGCGCCAGCGCTATCTGCAGCGGCACTACCACGCCCACGAGCAGGAACGTATTGCCCAGGGCCGAGGCGAAATTGAGGTCGCCCGCCATGCGGCGATAATTGTCGAGCGAGAATCCTTCGGCCGTGCGCAGCGACAGCAGGATCGTTTCGGCAAGCGGATAGAGAAAGAACGCCGCCAGGAACAACACCGACGGTGCCAACAGCAGGTAGGGCAGATAAGCGGGTCGCGCTTGCATTTGCGTTCAGGCGGTCGGGGTACAGGCAGAACCGGGAAGCGGCTCCGCCTGCACCTCTTTCGCTCAGTTGACCGGGCAAGCGCCCGTGCTGACCGGATCCGGGGCCCAGCACGGTGCAGCCGTCGCATTCATGATCGCGCGCAGATTCTCGGCCTCGCGGTCGAGCACGGCGCGCGCCGGCTCGTTGCGCAGCACGATACGCGTGAACGTGTCGATATAGACCTTGTTGAACTCCCCACCCTTGTCGCCGAGCCCGATCGGCAGGAGGCTCACGAGGGCGTCGCGCGCATTCTGCGTGAGCGCGATCGCGTTGGCGGCAAGTCGCACGCCGGGGGCAAGATCGGCCGGCAGATCGGCTTTGACGACCGGGAAAAAGCCGACTTCGGCCGCGGTCACAAGCTGCGTGCGCGCCGTGCTCAGATGGTCGATCAGCGCCACAGCCCCTGCCCGGTTCGGCGCGTCCTTGGCGATCGACAGGCCCGCAACGACGGGCATGTAGCCGCGGCCTTTCGGGCCGGCGGGTGCCGGGAACGTGACGAAATCGTTGGGCCGCTGGCGCAATGCATCAAGCACGCGCGCCACATGGTCGAACGCAATCCATACTTCGTCGGCCAGCAACGGCTCTTGCATGAAATTGTAGCTGGTCGAGTTGGGCTGCACGTACTGCCAGAGGTCCTTGAAATTCGTCCACATCGCTTCGGCTTCGGCCGAGCGGAAAGCAGAGACGGCGCTGCCGGTGTAGGACGGATAGAGATAGCCCTGGAAGAAGCGCGGCATCAGCCCCGTCGGCCCAGCCGGGAAGCCGAGGCGGCGTTGGCCGGTGCGCTCGCGCACGTTCTTCGCCCATTCCTTGAGCTGGTCGTAGCTGAGCGCGTTGATGTCGGCACCTGCCGGCAGGAACGGCAACGCTTGGCGGTTGGCGACCATGATGTAAGTCGCCTACATCCA